>Ga0209777_10000645_pt1 | contig 55375 bp, 49 predicted proteins | sample FrelakmetHBP12HB_FD_187147 | JGI IMG/M metagenome (GOLD analysis project Ga0209777, IMG submission 187147) | Freshwater lake sediment microbial communities from the University of Notre Dame, USA, for methane emissions studies -HBP12 HB (SPAdes)... | ecosystem: Environmental > Aquatic >...
CCCCTCGACACAATAACCTGCTTCCCCTCCGCAAGGGTGTTGAGCGCAAGCAGAACGGCAGCGGCATTGTTATTGACGACTAAAGCATCTTCCGCACCGGATAATTCGCAGAGAATCTTCTGCACGTGGTCATAACGGAACCCTCTTTCACCTTTCACAAGATCATATTCCAGATTCGAGTATCCCCCCGCTATTTCCATGAGCCTCTTCAGGGCGTCGGCGCATAAGGGCGCTCTGCCCAGGTTGGTGTGCAAAATTACGCCTGTTGCATTCACTACTTTGCGAAGTCTGTACTGATGAAGCCCACCTATGATTTGCATAACCTTATCAACGACCTCTCCCGCCGTGGGCAGGCGCATTCCTTTCACATCCATCAGTTTATTCAGGATCTCCTGCCTCAGTTTTTCCACAACCGATCGGCAGATAGACTTGACTATGTATTTTGGGGTTCTGGCAAATGTCCCCTTTTTTCCCAGAGAGAGCATTACCTCGTCAATCTTGGGGAGGCCCCTTAATAATGTCATTCTGTGGTCATCGAGCTTTTGTTTTGTCATGTGTCACGATGCGGTTCAATAAATATGATGTCTTGTACCTACAATACTATCCAGACCGGCAAAAATCACGAAAGTTATTGACTGCAATAAAAAACTCCCTCATCATGATCACCCAGAGATAACATCCTCGCTTCGTCAGGTGAAGATGAGATGAGCGATACTGTAAAGCACCTGCAAGCATAAAAGCAAGAATATTAGACCAGAGAGCCCGATAAAAAATTCCTCCATACTTTGCTCGCGATGCCTGAATATCCATATTCATGCCAAAGAGTTTCATGAGGAAATCATAGCGCAACTGATCCTTGAGCCGGAAAGATCGGGAGGCCATAATAGGTATTTCACCGCGGTTGACCTGCGAGATGTATTCCGCAATATCAAAGGTATTGGCATAGCATATACCGTTTAAATAGCCGATAGATCCGCTGCCTATACCGGCATATTCATCGTAATCCACAATATACTCGTCAATCATGGCGGCATTTTTTGAAAAGCACCACGCAGACGAGTGCCGGTATGCCGGTATCAGGCGTTCTGCAATCCGGTGGTAAAATTGTTCCTCTTTTGCGTAATTGACATTCCCGAATTTTTCACCGACGGCCTGACGGGTCGAATCTGAAACCATGAGGGGGTAGTATGTGATCTGGTCTATTCCTATATCCATCAGGATGTCGAGATCCCTCTCCAACATGGTCATTGTCTGGGAAGGGAAATTGAAAATCATGTCCGCGTTAAGGGTGTCAAAATGCCCCAGAGTCTGCGATAGCCTTCGAGTTATGGCCTCGCAACTCCCGTACTTGTCATATCTATCCATGTCCCGAAGCAGTTGATCGTCAAAGCTTTGGACTCCGACAGAGAGCCGGTTTATGCCGGCGCGCTTAAGAGCGGAGATGGTTTCATCTGTCAGATGGTTCGGATTTGTCTCTACGGAGATTTGCCGAATGGAAAAACATTGCCGCGCCAGCGTTAGCGTCTCCTCGAGCTCTTCTACGAGGATGGTCGGTGTTCCTCCTCCCACGTAGATGCCGCTGAAATCAAACCCCTTGCTCTTATAGAGCATGATCTCCTTCCTCACGGCCTTGAAGTAATCGCGATAAAGGGTGCTGTCAAAGACGACGCGGTGGAAAGAACAGTAGGGACATAGTTTTTCGCAGAAGGGGATGTGTATGTACAAGAGGGGCAATTTGTTTAAGTTGGCGGAACCTATGATCGGCGCCCCACCGCTTTCAAAGTTCATCAGTCTGGTAAACTCCCGCCTTGCCTTATTTGTTACGATGGTATTTATCAAGATGGCACTTTTACTTCTGCTGTTATTATAAATGGTTTCTCAAGTCTGTCTGAGCAAAGAAAATTAGCAGACATCCGTAAAATTATCAAGGGTATTTGAAGATCGCAAGAAACTTGAAATAATGGGTACGGGATGCTATATAAAAACTCAAATAATTTGTGACGGGGAAAGTGATGTCTGATGTAAGAGTTCTCACACTGTGGAAGGATGAAAAGATTAATGAAGAGGAAGCCCTTCTCTTGAGGAGGCTATGTGAGGATATACGGGTTCCCTTCGATGAAGAAAGAAAAAAGGAGATTAGGACCCTCGTCGACGCCTTCCTGTCCATGGATGAAGCTGCAGGTTTGGCCGCTCCGCAGATCGGTATAAGTAAGAAAATAATTATCTTCAGAAACAAGGGATTCAATGAGAAGGGCTGGTCAAAGGACGAAAGCGATTATGAGCTCTTGATCAACCCCCGTATTACTCAAGCCCGGGGTGAAATGGTGACGATGACTGAGGGATGTCTCTCATGCCCGGAAATCCAGGTCGAAGTCAGCAGATATCCTGAGATCAAAATCAGGGCGTTTGATGTAAGTGGGCGCAAAATAAACAGACGCTATACAGATTACGTTGCCCGCGTCGCACAACATGAAATTGACCACCTTGAAGGTAAGTTGATCATCGATTGCGAAGGCACACTATACATTCCGAAACAAAAACAAGAGTTCTTTGAAAGAACTTTTGGAAAGATAAAAGCAGTTAACGGTAACGGAATTTCCCGAAATATCTGATATTCCCCTTTCTTATCCGTGTTTCAGAGCTTATTTTCTCCGCACATAAAAGGAGCAGTCGCAAAGTTTTTTATGTCTTGAAATATAGCCTGGCCTATGGTACTTATCCTGCCATTGGGTGCACCGGGCAGCATATAGGAAAAGCTGCTTTCTGCTCCTGCTGACAGTATCCCATTGAATCGAAATGGACAATCTGCAAAAATCGCAAGAATCTCGTTGCAATATCTACGGTTTTCAAGAAAACAAGTATTTTTCTTCGTAATTTTTATTCTCGTAATCTGGTCCCTCATTTACTACAAGTACTGGTTTTAAATCATAAAAAGGCTCTTTAATCGAACCAGCTTTACGGACAGGATTTGCACGATGCAAGGCTGTCCACATCCCGGAGGAGAACCGTCAATGAAAAAAACCCCACTCTATGACCGTCACGCCACGCTCGGCGGAAAAATAATTGATTTCGGCGGCTGGGCCATGCCGGTTCAATACAGCAATGTAATTGAAGAGCACCATGCAACCAGGATGAAAGCGGGACTATTTGACATCTGCCATATGGGAGAGATTGAAGTCAAAGGACCTCAGGCTTTTGAGCTCTTGCAATGGGTATTGAGCAGAAATATAGAAGGACAGGCCATAGGACAGATCAAGCTGAGCGTCATGACGAATGAAAACGGCGGCATCATCGATGATGTAACGGTTTATCGCCTGGGAGAGGAGCGTTATGTGGTCGTCACGAACGCCGGGACGAAGGACAATGATTACTCATGGATTGAGACGCAGAGAAGAGCACGGGGACTATCCGATGTACAGGTTGTTGATAATAGCGATCGAACAGGCAAGATAGACCTGCAGGGACCCCTGTCGCAGGAGATTCTTCAGAACCTTGCGTCAGATGATTTGGCGCTTTTGACTTACTACCATGCCAAGGACACGAAGGTTATGAAAATACCGGCTCTCGTGTCACGCAGCGGTTATACTGGAGAGGACGGCTTCGAGATCTATACGGAAAGCCGGAGGATAGGAGAAATATGGGATAAACTCCTGGAAATCGGGGCGGGCCTTGGGCTTAAACCTGTCGGATTAGGCGCCCGGGACACCCTGCGCCTGGAAGCGGGGATGATGTTATACGGAAATGACATGGACGAGACGATTACCCCATTGGAGGTTGTTTACGGCTGGGTAACAAATCTGGAGAAAGACTTTGTCGGAAGTTCCGCTTTGAAAAAGCTGAAAGAAAAGGGCTTAGGGAGAAAACTGGTCGGCTTCGAGATGCAAGATAGAGGAATAGCAAGACACGGGTACAAGGTGTTTAAGGATGCAATTGAAGTGGGCGTTGTGACATCGGGGACATATACTCCTACCTTGCAGAAGGCGGTGGGACTGGCTTTTGTGCCCGTATCATACAGCAGGCCGGGCACGGATATTTTCATCCAGATCCGTGATCACCATGCCGGAGCGCGGATTGTTGAATTGCCTTTTTACAGGAGGCAGAAATGATGTTCTCGGAATATGCGGCAAACTGTGTTGAAGGTGTTGAGAGATAGATTGAAGGGGGAGAGCAATGTCAAAGCCAAATCCAGCAGATAGGAAGTATTCAAAAGAACACGAATGGGCAATGGATAACAGAGACGGAACGATTAAGATGGGTATTACGGATCATGCTCAGGAGCTGCTTACTGATATCGTCTTTGTGGAGCTCCCGGCAATAGGGAAGAAAGTCAAGCAAATGGAACCGATGGCGGTGGTAGAATCCGTAAAGTCTGTTTCTGATGTCTTCTCGCCTGTGAGTGGAGAAGTCATAGAAGTCAACAAAGAACTGGAGGAGCACCCGGAACTTGTAAATCAGGATGCCTTTGGAAAAGGCTGGATGGCTAAACTTAAGATGGATGATCCGGCTGAATTGAATAACCTCATGGATGCAGCCCGCTACACGGAGATGATCAAAGAGGAGAAGCACTAATCTTCCATTTAATTGCGGCCCAGGCGCGGCAATCCCATCTTAAGGATTGTTTCATCAACGCCCCGCTGTCAAACTACTCGAAGTATAGACCAGAGAAAGGATCGCGATATGGACTATGTTCCACACACCCCGGAAGATCAAAGACAGATGACGGAGATTATCGGCATCAAAACGGTGGATGAACTGTTTGCCGATATCCCCGAAAAATATAAATTAAAGGGGCTCCTTGACCTGCCTCCTGCCCTCTCCGAGCAAGAGGTCGCGGCGCTGATGAAGGGCATTAGTTCCCGAAACGCCGTTCCCCCGATTACCCTCATGGGGGCGGGGGTTTACAACCATTATATCCCGGCCGTTGTGGGCCATGTCATTTCGCGCTCCGAGTTCTACACAGCTTATACCCCTTACCAGGCGGAGATCAGCCAGGGAATCCTTCAAGCCATCTATGAATACCAGACCCTGATAGCAAAGGTCACGGGCATGCAGGTTGCCAATGCCTCCATGTATGACGGCGCTTCGGCCATGGCTGAGGCTGCGGTGCTCGCTGCCAAGACCTTAAGCAGGGAGAAAATTGTCATTGTCCGTTCCGTCCATCCTGAGTACCGGCAGGTTGTCGGTACATATGCCTGGGCAAATGGATACGAGGTCGTTGAAATTCCTTATGGCAAATCCGGCCAGCTTGACAGGGATGCCCTATCTCATGCTGTGGACGATCTGACAGCAGCGGTCCTGGTTCAGAGCCCCAACTTTTTTGGAGTCATTGAGGATATTGCCTCAATCGAGTCCACAGTGCATGCAAAGGGAGCGCTTCTTGTCTCAGGATTCACGGAAGCGACGTCTTTAGGTATTCTTAAGCCCGCAGGTGAAATGGGAGCAGATTTCGTCGTTGGAGAAGGGCAGAGCTTTGGAAATCCCATGAACTACGGAGGTCCCTATCTCGGGATTTTTGCGAGCACGACAAAATTCTTAAGGAAAATACCCGGCCGGCTGGCCGGAGCCACAGTGGACAAAGAAGGCAAAAGAGGTTTTGTCCTGACACTGCAAACAAGGGAACAGCACATAAGACGGGAAAGAGCTACATCGAATATCTGTTCCAATGAAGCCCTCTGCGCCCTGGCTGCTGCCGTCTATCTTGTCAGTCTCGGGAAAAACATCAAAAAATTAGCGGAGCTCAATATCCAGAAAGCTAATTATCTGAAGCAGAGGCTCTCGGAACTCGAAGGCTGGGACGTGGTCTTCCCTGCTCCTGTTTACAATGAATTCGTAATTCGCTGTCCCGATCCAAAGAAGGTCAATCAGAAACTCGAAGCCGCAGGTGTCATAGGCGGATATGAACTCGAAAAAGATTATCCTGAGCTTGGAAACTCCCTTCTTTTCTGCGCCACAGAAATGCTTACAAAAGAAGATATGGACAGAGTGGTTTCAATTGTTGCTTAATAAAAGATAAGCTGGAGGTAATTCATGGAACTCATATTTGAAAAGAGCAGGCCGGGAAGAATAGCCACGGGAATTCCGAAATCGGATGTGCCGGAAGTGGCGGTCACAAGTATTATCAGCAAGAGTCTGCTCAGGGATGATGTTGACTTGCCGGAGGTGGCGGAGGTGGATCTCATCCGCCACTATACACAGTTATCGAAAAGGAATTTCGGTGTAGATGTGGGCTTCTATCCTCTCGGCTCGTGCACCATGAAGTACAATCCCAAGATCAATGAGGATATTTCTCGTCTGCCCGGACTTACAAGCCTCCATCCTTATTCCCCTGTTAAATTTTCCCAGGGATCATTACAGATAATGTACGAACTCAGACAGCATTTGAGCGAAATATTCGGCATGGCCGATTTTTCCCTCCAGCCTGCCGCGGGGGCACATGGCGAACTTACCGGCGTTATGGTCATCAAAAAATATTTCGAGAAAAAAGGACAAAAGCGCTCAAAGATTCTGATCCCCGATACTGCCCATGGAACAAACCCGGCATCGGGGGCATTGTGCGGCTATCATGTTGTCACAGTCAGGTCAAATGCCGAGGGAGGTGTCGATATCGACCATCTTCGGGAGCTGATGACGAAGGATGTGGCGGGACTGATGATAACAAACCCCAACACCCTGGGTCTTTTTGAGAGAAACATTGAAGAGGTTTCTGACATTGTTCACAGAAGGGGAGGGTTATTGTACTGCGACGGCGCCAATGCAAATGCCTTTATGGGAGTTACGAAGCCGGGCGACCTTGGCATTGATGTCATTCAGCTCAATCTCCACAAGACGTTCTCTACGCCTCACGGCTGTGGCGGCCCCGGAAGCGGGCCTGTGGGAGTTAGAAAAGATCTGGTTCGGTATCTTCCCGTGCCTCGTGTTATAAAGAAAGGGAGAAGGTATGACTGGAAGTATGACTTTCCGGAAAGTATCGGTCGGGTAAGGGCATTTTATGGAAATTTTAATGTGATGGTAAAGGCATACACATATATCAGGTCTCTCGGGCCGGATGGTTTGAAGAAGGCAAGTGAAACCGCTGTGCTGAACGCCAATTACGTGAAGGAGCGATTAAGAGCCTATTATGATCTTCCCTATGACCGGATATGCATGCACGAGTGTGTCTTTTCGGGAAAGAGGCAGGTCAAGGAGTGCGGTGTCCATACCACGGATATTGCCAAACGTCTCCTCGATTACGGCTATCATCCGCCGACAATATATTTTCCCATGATCGTACCCGAGGCCATTATGATCGAACCCAACGAGACGGAAAGCAAGGAGACCCTTGATGCCTTCTGCGATACTATGATTGCCATTGCCGGAGAGGCGAAGGAAAATCCTGATCTGGTAAAATCAGCGCCCCTTACCACCGCCGTAAAGCGCCTGGATGATGTCAAGGCAGCCAGGGAGCCTGATGTATGCTGGGGGAAAGCTTAAGCGAGGGACGAGACATAGGGTGATGTAATAAGGGAAGGAAGGATGAAATGGAAAGGGATAAACTCATCAGAAAACTTAAGACAGTCAAGAATCCCAGTGAAAGAGACAAAATTATCTGGGCTCTTGCAGGCAAGGAAAAAGATGCCTTGAAAGAAACGCCGGCGCAGGTACAGTCAGGCAAAACTAATTCGACTCCTGTCCGGGAACAGGTGCCGGGACTCCCCAAACTTCCCATAGATGCGCGCAAACTGGTCAACTATCTCGCTCCGGCTATTTTCATCTTCTTCGGTCTTGTGAATCTTGTGCAGGCAATAGCGCATTTTATCCAAACAGGGCTGATTGAAGCTGCCTTTCCGCAACTCATCATGGGGATCATGTTCTTCGTTTTCGGTTTTTTCAGTATCGCCAAGGCCAAGAAAAGGGCTCAGGGTGTGAATGAAGACAAAAAGGAAGCCTGAGTGGTTAAAGGTAAAACTCCCTGCTTCGCATGAATTCCAGCATGTGAAAGGAATTCTGTCGCAATTTAATCTCCACTCCATCTGCCAGGAGGCGCATTGTCCCAATGTGACCGAATGCTTTCATTCCGGGACGGCCACTTTTTTAATTCTGGGAAATATCTGCACGAGAAACTGCCTCTACTGCAATGTCCAGTACGGGACGCCCGAAGGATTGGATGAGATGGAGCCGGAACGTCTCACCCAGGCGGTCAAAGAACTGGGACTCCGGTATATCGTTATCACATCGGTCACGAGAGATGATCTTTCTGATGGAGGGGCGGGGGTATTTGCACGCTGTGTGGAAAGGCTATATCAGGAAGTGCCGGGATGCCGGGTAGAAGTGCTCATTCCCGACCTGCAGGGGAATTGGGATGCCCTGGAATACATAATCAAAAGCAGGCCCCATGTGATTAACCACAATATGGAGGTCGTTCCCGCTTTTTTCAGCCATATTAGACCGCAGGGAAATTATCAGCTTTCTCTGGAATTGCTTCATCGGATAAGCCAATACGGTGAGAAAAAGATTATCGCCAAATCGGGATTCATGGTGGGCTTCGGAGAGAGCTGGAGTGACATTATGGGACTGCTCTATGACCTGGCGTCGGTTCACTGCGAAATGTTAACCATTGGCCAGTACCAGCAACCGACCCGCAAACACTGGACTGTCATGAAATATTACCACCCGGATGAATTTGAAGTCATGAAAGGGATGGCGTACGAACTGGGGGTGAAACATGTTGAAGCAGGTCCCCTGGTACGCAGTTCCTACCATGCAGCAAGAATCTCTCAGACTGAGTCGAGGATGGCCTTATAGTGTCTTCTGATACATACGATCTTATTATTATCGGAGCCGGTCCTGGAGGCCATGCGGCGGCTGAACACGCGGCCAGATGGGGAGCCAGGGTTGCCGTCATCGAGAAAAATCAATGGGGCGGTACATGCACCCACCGGGGCTGCATTCCGACAAAGGCGCTTTTAGCTTGCAGCAGGCAGTTCATGAACTTGAAGAAATTGAAGCGTCTCGGTATTTCTACAGGTGAGGCCATGGTGGATTTCGCCGCGATAAAACGCCATCAGAGGCAGATGGTTACCCTTTCCGCAAAAGGTGTAGAGCAATCTCTTGCGGATGCAGGTGTGGATATGAAGGCCGGAGAGGGGCATGTTATTTCTTCCCGGGAGGTGGAATGGATGTCACTTGATGGCCAGAGGCATCACCTGACTGCTGATAATATCATTATCGCCTGGGGTTCAGAACCGCTCCTGCCGCATGGTTTCCAGACATCCAGTAAGATTTTGACATCCGACGGCTTTCTCGCGCTTGAGACTCTACCGGAATCTATCATCATTGTTGGGGGTGGCTTCATTGGGATTGAAATTGCCACATTCCTGGCTGAGCTTGGAGTCAGGGTGACCATCGTTGAACTCTTGGATGGACTCCTCCCCCATGAGGATATAGAAGCCGACGATTTGATAAGGCATGATCTCATCCGCCTCGGTGTCGCCATTCACACGTCAACACGGATGGAGGCAATCGAGGATACATCAAACGGCGTTTTGTTGAAAGCGAATCAAAATGCAAAGCACATTGAATTGACAGCCGATTGCGTCCTTATGTGTACAGGCAGGAAACCGCTTTTGCATACGGAAGAATTGAACCGGTGCAGTATTTTGTATGATCAGAAGGGTATATCTGTCGATGACCGCCAGATGACCAATGTGCGGGGCATCTATGCCGTCGGTGATGTGACCGGAGGTATCATGCTCGCGCACAGGGCTATTCAGCAGGGCAGATCAGTTGCAAGTTACCTCTATGGCGATAGCTCGATTACATACAGGGATGAAGCAGTACCTTCCGTGGTATATACGCACCCGAACGTGGCCCGCGTCGGACTCACGGAAAAGCAGGCAGGAGAGCTGGGTTTAAAGGTGGAAACAAAGAGGGTCGAATATGGGGCAAATATCATTGCCAGGACAGAACTCAAAGGGAACGGGTTCGTAAAGGCGGTATTTTGCGGCGATAGCTTGATTGGAGTAACGATCGTCGGAGACGACGCGGGTGAACTGATCGCTTCCATGAGTCTGGCCGTGGCAAACCGCATGGGGAAGAAGGAACTGAAAAACTGGATTATCCCCCACCCGAGTCTCAGTGAAATATTGCATATGCTATAAGACTTGGGTCAATCATGCTCCGATAAATTCGGGCAAGTCAGGGATAGCATCTTTCTCTCGCAGGCAAAAAACATGCGACTTTTCGATACGCTCTTTTCACCGCTCTGTCCTTGATCAATTCGCAGCGAATCCAAAAGAGGACATCCTTCATTGCATTACCCATATTGAGAAATATGATGGTTTTTAGTCTTATTTCCTGATACATATATAAACAGCAATCATCTGACGGCAGGAAGGTGAAAATACTGTACGGTCTGTTGGCTGCCGGCGAAAAACAAGTGAATCGGAAAGGGAGGAGAAGATATGGGATCGAGAAAGAAGGAGGCGCAGGAGCGACAAAAGGCGGATTTCGAACGAAGGTTGGAGGAACGCCTGTCATTCCTCGCTAAAAAGGGGATCGAATCTCCTGGGATCAATAAAGATACGCTCGTTAAGAAACTGCGGGCGAATATTAGGGCCATAAATGTCAGACTGAAAGCGATCGCCGGCAATGAAAAAAGGACGGAAGAGCTGGCAAAGATAAAGGCGGAAAAGGCGGCTCTCCCGCCCCCGCCGAAAGATAAAGAAGAAGGCAAAGGCAAGAAATCAAAGGAAGCCCCTATAGAGGGAAAGGAAAAAAAGAGAAAGAAGGAAAAGGAAAAAGGGCAGGATCAGGAAAAGAAGCCAGAGAAGGAGCCAGAGAAGGAGAAGGAACAAAAGCCAGTGGAAGAGAAAAAGCCGGAAAAGAAACAGGAAAAGAAAAAGGAAAAAAAGCAAGAGCCAGAGAAGGAGGGATGATATTTTCCTGACCTCTCGCAATGCCAAACCCGGATCAGAAATGGCAATTCTAAAGGTCCATATGACAATTGATTGAGGGCTCTTTAGAATTAACATAGGCTGCGGCGTTTTCACCGGCGAGGTAACCCGTTGAAAAGGCCGCTTGGAGATTGTAGCCTCCTGTATCGGCGTCAATGTCCATTACTTCTCCGCAGAAGTAGAGGCCCTTTATCTTGCGCGATGCCATAGTCCGCGGATCAATTTCTTTCAGGGATATGCCTCCAGCTGTCACGATGGCAGATGACATGGGAAGAGGCTGTTTGATATTGAAGCGAAGAGACTTCAGATTATCGAGAAGTCTCTCACGTTCTCGAGCGTTGATCTCGCAACCTGGCTTCTCCGGGGGGATACCTGTCAGCAAGACAATGGGATCAACCATTTTAGCAGGAACAAGTCCTCCTAAGATAGTGCGAAACTTTTTTTTACTGAATCGGTCGAAATCCCGTTGGAGGCGCTTGCTGAGCTCACTCCTGCCAAGTGCTGCCTTGAGATCTATGGAGATACTTACCGGTCCCCTCTTCAGGGCATCAACAATGGCCAGGCTCATGAGCAGTGTAACCGGCCCCCCGATGCCGAAATGGGTGATCATCATCTCTCCCATGCGGCTTTCGATAACCGGCGGGTGTGGCCGCCTATTTCCTGTGCCGCGCCCTGTGTCACGGTTTGGCACAAGAGTTGGATCAATTTCATCCGTCCGACACTGGAATGCCGTGAGACGGACATTCCTGAGGCTCACCCCCTGCATGGACTTTGCGATAGGGATCTCCTCGACAACAAGGGGCACTAATGCGCCGCGGAGTTTAATTATGGTATGGCCGAGGGCGGCGGCCATTGTATAGCCATCCCCCGTAGAACCGGTTGCAGGATAGGTTGAACCGCCCGCAGCCAGGATGACAGCACCTGCCCGGCAATTGCCGTCCGCCATCACTATACCTGTTACCTGTTTGTTACGGGTTTCGATACCTGTGACCCTGCTGTTCCAGAATATCTCCACACCGTAATCCATCAGATATTTTTTGAAGGCACGGACAACATCTTGGGCCCTGTCAGAAACCGGAAAGATCCTCCCGCCTCTCTCAATCTTTGTTTCCACACCATAGCGGCTCAAGAAGGAGACCAGATCTTCACGAAAGAAGTGATGGAATGCCCCGTACAGAAAACGGCCGTTTGGCCCATACATAGAGATGAAGTGATCCAGATCCCTGGCATTTGTCAGATTACAACGCGTCTTGCCGCAGAGGAGTATCTTCTGGCCGAGTTCCCCGGTTCTTTCCAGGAGGATGACATGAGCGCCCATTTCCGCAGCTCTCCCTGCGGCCATAATGCCGCTTGCTCCACCGCCAATAACTATTACACTTTCTTCATGACGCATATGATTAATGTAGTTCCAATGGCTGCTCGTTACGTTTTATCATGTCGCGCCGGTCCTGATGCCGCGCCTCTTTTGCAGATCGGGCATTTCGTACGGAAGTATGCTTTGCCAGCGGTAACATGAAAAGAAATAAGGGGTCAAGGCAATTCCTATAACTTTGCACCATGGCGCTTGTATTAAGAAATACCTTGTGTTATGAAGCGCAAGCGCGTGTATTTCCCGAAGCTTGCTGCCGTGTTAGAAAGCCATGGGGAGACTCTTTGCGCAGTTGTTTCTACAAAAGCAATCGGTCAAAATCAAGGAGCGTCATTTGCTGAATAATCTGCCCTTCCTGTGGACGATGACAACAAATATTATTCTCCGGGTGCGTCCTGATGTTCATCGTCATCTGGGAGAATGGAAAAAACGGGCCGAAGAAATTCCTGATCCGGAGCTTCGTAAACAGGCCCTCATGAGTATTGAGACAAAGACGTTCCATTGTGAAGGCGGGTCGATTTACGCCTTATTAGCGGGGGATCGCTACCATGAGGCGGTGCGATTCATCGTCGCTTATCAGACCATCAGTGACTATCTTGACAACTTATGCGATCGCAGCACGTCCCTTGATCCCGACGATTTTCGTGCCCTCCACGAATCAATGCCTCATGCCCTGACCCCCGATGTATCCGGTGAGCGGTATTACCGACTCCGAAATGAACAGGATGATGGCGGCTACCTGCTGTCTCTTGTTACGACTTGTCAGGAAATTCTTAAAAAGCTGCCGACATATCATATAATCGCACCGGCCCTTCACGAACTTGCCGGCTATTATTGTGAACTCCAAGTCCACAAGCATGTGAAGATCGAGGAGCGTGTGCCGCGCCTGGCGGCATGGTTTGATACCTACAAGGATCATTTGCCTGAGATGAGCTGGTATGAATTTGCCGCGTGCGCCGGCTCCACTCTTGGTATCTTCTGCCTTGTTGCCCATGCTTTTCGCGAAGATTGTTCGGTAGAGCTGGTGGAGCGTATCAAGGATGCATATTTCCCGTGGGTGCAGGGATTACATATACTGCTTGATTATCTGATCGATCAGGAGGAGGATCGTGCCGGCGGGGATTTGAATTTCTGTTCATACTATCCTGACGGCAACGAAATGACGGCAAGGCTAATGCATTTTTATAAGCAGGCAGACCGGAGCATCTCCCGCCTGCCCAACGCACGCTTCCATCACATGATTAATCGCGGCTTACTCGGCATGTATCTCGCCGATAAAAAAGTGGATCAGCAGAAAGATGTGAGAAAGGTTGCAAAAAAGATGATCCGTCAGGGCGGCCTGGTTACCATTTTTTTCTTTTTGCACTGCTGGATATATAGACGCATAAGAAGGTAGTGAAAAAATTGCAGAAAGATATTTTATAGAATCTGCTCACCGTTGCTGTGCTGACAGTAATATCCGAGACAGTAGGTTACAGTTTTGGCTTCCAAGAGAATTGTCTTCATTGTAAATCCGCATGCTGGTAATGACTCGACAGGCAGTCAGTGGCCCCGCATTCAGGCTATGGCGCGTGATCGGTTGGGTTATTTTACAGCATATCTGACCACAAAACCGGGAGATGCCACGAGGATCACCATGACGAGTCTCATTGAAGGAGCTGAATTGATTATTTGTGTGGGCGGGGATGGCACCCTCAATGAGGTAGTGAATGGATTCATGGACGAGGCTGGACCGAGTCGGACTGATGCTTTGTTGGGGTTTGTGCCAACTGGGACAGGGTGTGATTTTATTAAGACTGTGCCGATTCCCGCAAGGATTGAACAATCTCTCGACACGATTAAAGAAGGGTATACGAAGGTCATTGACGTAGGGCGGCTTCAGCACCGCAATGATCATGGACTTCCGGTGACCCGTTATTTCCATAATATCGTCAGTTTTGGCCTTGGTGGTGAGGTTGATGACCGCATCAACAAAAAAAAGAGCAAGGCATTCGGTCCCTTTATTTCTTTTATCTGGGCAACCGTGGTTTCAATCTTCCTTTACGGCAAGAAAAGTATACGTATTCAGATTGACAACTCGTATGACAAGAAAGTCATTGCCTGGAACATAGCCGTGGCTAACGGTCAGTATCACGGCGGGGGCATGCGAGTGGCCCCTGATGCTCTCATTGATGACGGTCTATTTCATATAACGGTAATCGGAAATCTGAGTCTCGCTGAGGTCTTTTGGCATCTGCCCAAGTTGTATAATGGCCGAATCAAAGATATCAAAGAGGTAACGATCCTGACTGGGAAAACAGTCAACGCATTCTCTGCTGATCGCGTCCTCGTAGATTGCGATGGAGAACAGCCGGGCAGTTTACCGATAGTTATTAACATCATGCCTGCCGCTTTGAGAATGATTACAAAAAAATCATAGATTTAGGCCTCTCTGTGTGATATTCGTGGCGTAATTGATGAAAAATTACTCAACAACTGGGGTTTAATTCTCCATTCTCTTGATGATATGCTTCCTGTCCTGATTTGGGGCATTAATCTAATCTCCCGTAATTGTGTATAGTTAGTTTAATATCTCAGAATAGACATTCATATGGTATATAGATTGCAGTAAAAAGTTCTTTTGATATAAGAATCCGTTAATGACTGCGGGAAATTCGTATTTTAAGGAATATAATAAGGAGGTTGCCTGGAATGAAACGTCTGATGCTATTAGTAGCAGGTATTGTTTTTGTTTTCAGCGCTTCCGTCTTCGCCATTGACGGAACTTCCCAAGCCCCCGCCAAGGCCGATCCGTCTAAGGCAGTTACTGTGAAAGCGCCTAAGGAAACAAAGGTGAGCATTACGGGAGTTGTTAAGGATATCTCAGATACAGTGATATCGGTTGAGCGTACCGTCAGGGGAAAAACGGAGATAATGGAATTTGCGTTGGATAAAGCCGTTGAAAAAATTAATGTTGGCGATAAAGTGAAAGTTAACTACCTGAAGAAGGATGGCAAGAATATCGCCACCAGAGTTACTCCCGTTGTTGTAAGAAAAATAATAAGAAAGGCTTCTCCCTTAAGGGAAACAAGACCATCGTCCGCTGAAACTCCTCCCCAGAAATAAGATCCATTGTAACATTGTATGTTGTCGGTAACATAATGGCATGGAGATATAATCTCTGTGCCTTTTTACGTTTAATGGAATAATTGAGTTTTCCATTTTTTTCTGGTATGAGGGTCAATCGTTCGTAATCACTATTGCAGGGTGCGCATTTTGCCGACAATAAAGGATTTTATCGAGAGGTCGATATACGGGGTGTCCAATATGACCGTCCGGACGCGCCTGATCGTCTTGACCGTTCTGGGACTGGCTGTGACCATGACCATCTGGGGCTGGATCCAGTTAAGGGTGCTGAATGTTATTCTCATTGAACAGCAGGTCAAACGGCTTTACGACCTTGCGGAAACGGTCAGTACGTACTACCAGCATTTTCCAACTGGTAAAGGTCTATCCGCCCTCGATGATGCATTGGAAGACCACATAAAATCAGATGACAGGCTGGCGCGTATTGATCTTTTTTCCGTTGTGAATGGCGAAGTGGAATATATTGTGGGCGCCGGGCGGGTTCCCTATGAATGGCATGAAAACGTTATAAGTGCAGCCATTGAAAAATCAAAAACCCAGCGTGTTGAATTGAATACTGATGGAGGGCCGGCCCTGGGCCTGTTGTATCCGTTTCTATCAGAAAGAGATACGCAGGTTTTTGTCGGTGTGATTGTTTTTTCGCAATCCAGATTCGAAATCCTGGCCCGTGCGAAACGCCTCCTGCTGTTCAGCACGGTTGGTCTTTTGTTTGCCATCCTGTTTGTGCTGGCCTTAAGTTACAGATGGCTAATCGGCAGGCCACTGGGTGTTATCATTGACACCATTGATGACTTCCGTGCAGGCAAATACGTCAAGAGGATTCCCATTGCCAGGCTGGATGAATGGGGCCACCTGGCAGATCATTTTAATGTAATGGCCGACGAAATTGAACGGGTGCTGGCGCGGAATCAGGAGCTCCAAAGGCACCTGGAGGAGAGGGTGCAGGAAGCGACACACAATGTGGTTCAACTTCAGCAGCAGGTGAACCAGCTCCAACAGCTCACAGCCCTAGGTCATTTGACGGCGACGCTGGCGCATGACTTGGGCACACCCCTGCACTCGATTGCGGGCTTGGCCAAACTGCTCCTGGAGCATGACGCATGGCCGCCGGACGTGGGCAGAAAACTGGAACTCATAGTTCAGCAGACGCAAAGGCTCAATACGGTCATTCAGAATGTGCGTCATGCCACGCGTCTTCCGGAGCCGCATTTTGAGTCCGTAAGCGTACCTGAACTTTTGAACGAGACGCTACCCCTCGTCGAACCGCTGATGCAGAAATCAGGTGTTCAGCTCATTGTGGATGTGGATGAAAAAATCCCTGTTCTGTTCGTTGACAGATATCGTGTCCAGACAGCCCTATTTAATCTCATCCAGAATGCCCTGGAGGCCATGTCGGGAGGAGGGAAGATTTCCGTTACAGCTAAAGCTGTACCGCAAAATAATGCTGTGGCTATCACGGTCCAGGACAACGGCTCGGGAATTCCGCCTGAATTATTGGCAAGGGTCTGTGAGCCTTTCTTCAGCACCCATACGGATGAAGGTCTGCGCGGTCTGGGGCTTGCTATTGTGCAGGATATCGTCAAGATCCATGGCGGCAAGATCGAGATAAAGAGCAGTCCCTATGAGGGCACTCAAGTAGTTCTATTCTTCCCGATTGTTGAGAATGTGACTTCCATAGAAGTCTCTCAAGATGCGCCATCTTTCAATAAGCCATAGCGCTGAATTTTTGTCCTCAGCGTCTTTCGATCAATTCCTAAAAGTTGAGCCGCCTGGCTCTGGTTCCATGACGTGGTCTGCAGGGCCTGGATGATCTGCTTTCTTTCTGCTTCTTCGAGAGGTGGCAAGAGGGGAAGTGTCTCATCACGTTTTGGACGGAATCTTTCCGGAAGGTGTTCGGGGAGGAGCACCATAAAGGGTGAGAAGAGCAGTGTTTGCTCCAAGACATTTTGCAGCTCGCGGACATTGCCAGGCCAGTCAAAGGCTATGAGAAGCTCCATGGCCTCATCGGAAATGCGGACGGAAGGGTATCCAATCTTTTTCAGGAGGGATTCGATTAATTGCGGCAGATCTTCCTTATGTTCTCGTAAAGGGGGCATATGCAGACGCACAACGAATCGATATAATAGATCCGATCTGAAGGTTCCTTTTCTTAACTCATCATCTATATTACGGTTAGTTGCGGCCACTACCCGGACGCTGAAGTGCCCTACTTCGTGACCGCCGAGCCGCCGAACTTCTCCACTCTGCATGAAGCGCAAGAGTTTTCCCTGGAGAGAAGGCGACATTTCCGTAATTTCATCAAGAAAGATTGTTCCACTATGAGCGGATGCAAGAAGTCCCTCGTGTTTGTGGTCCGCTCCCGTATACGCCCCCTTTTCGTAGCCGAACAATTCTGAATCCAGAAGAGTATCAGGAATAGCACCGCAATGAACGACGATAAAGGGCTTCTCTCGCCGCGAACTCAATTGATGGAGAGCTCTTGTTGCGAGTTCCTTTCCTGTGCCGCTTTCGCCTTCGATTAATACACTTGCATCCGCATCCGCTATGCGAACGATCTGCTTATAAAATTCGACCATGGTGGCGGAAGAACCGATGAATTGCGGTTCGCCTGATATCTTCGGCTGCCCTTGCATGCGGCGCTGTCGCAGCTCCCGCACTTCGAGAACTTTTTGCACCATGGCACGAATCGCTTCAGGGGAAAATGGCTTGCTGATATAATCCCATGCACCCAGTCTGAGTGCCTCCATGGTGGTTTCCAGTGATCCGTAAGCGGTCATCAGGATAACGGGCAGATCCGGCCATTTTTCACGCACATGACGGAGAAACTGAAGCCCGTCAATTTCAGGCATTCTGATATCTGACATGAGGAGATCGTAGTGAGACAGCTCTTTTCTCAGGGCCTCTTTCCCGGATGTAAAAGTATCTACCTTGTGGCCTTCACGCGACAGTGCCTCCTGTAAGAATTCACAGGCAACGGCATCATCGTCAATTACCAGAATACGGGCGTGTTTCATTATTGCTCATAACCCTTTTTGCGCAATGTAATTTGCCAGATCTGCAACGCGGCAGGAATATCCCCATTCATTGTCGTACCATGCAACGACCTTGGCCATGTTGCCCTGAAGAACCTGTGTGAACTCCATATCTATTATGGAGGAGTGTGGGTTTCCCTTGAAGTCCATGGAGACTAAACCTGATTTCTCACATGCCATGATACCCCTGAACTGTTTCCTGCAAGAGGTTTCGAGGACATTTTTGAGATCTTCCGTTGTTGTCTTGCTCTTGAGTTCCGCAACGAAATCGACGACCGATACGGTCGGCGTGGGCACGCGAAGTGAGTATCCGTCAAAGCAACCCGCGAGGTCGGGAATTACCAGTGACAGTGCCCTTGCCGCACCGGTAGTGGTAGGTATGATATTCTGTCCTGCCGCACGGGCCCGCCGCAGATCTCTGTGAGCAAGATCGAGGATCCGCTGATCATTGGTATATGAGTGAACCGTTGTCATCATACCTTTCTTGATGCCGAAGGTCTCATGGACAGCAAGGACGGGGGGGGCCAGGCAGTTGGTCGTACAGGAGGCATTGGATAATACATGATGTTTATCGGGTTTATAGTTCTTGTGATTAACGCCCATGACCACTGTAATGTCTTCTTCCTTTGCGGGGGCAGTGATGATGACCTTCTTTGCCCCAGCGTCGATGTGGGCAGATGCTTTGGGACCAGTCAGAAACAAGCCTGTGCTCTCAATAACTATGTCGATGCCCAGATCATCCCACGGAATGGACGATGGGTCGCGAAATGCTAAGCTCTTGATTAGATGACCATCAATAACAAAGCTGTCCTTTTTAGCCTTGACCTCTCCCGGATAGCGTCCGTAATTTGTATCATATTTGAAGAGGTGGGCGTTGGTTTCCACGTCAAAGAGGTCGTTGATTGCAGCAACGGAGAGAGCCCGGGGATACCTTTCCATGACGGCCTTCAGCACCTGCCGGCCTATTCGTCCAAAACCATTTATGCCAAGGCGAATCATAGGGCTCTCCTTTCAATTGTCGTCAATGCGATACTTGTGCGCAGCCATCAGATCACATTGTATCTGCAATGTCTTGTGATGTCTGGCATTGTCCAGGGCGATAGCGCTTAGATTGGCAACTGCCTCCAAATACTTAATTTCCTGATCATTAAATTTATGGATGCTTTCCGAGTATACCCTAAGAACACCGATGGCATTTTTGCGGAGCAACAGTGGAACGGCAAATACTGATTTAATGCCTTCTGCTTTTGCCTTTGCGCCGTACTGGAAATCCTTATCGGTCTGGACATTCTTCAACCACACGGTCTCACCCGAAAGGGCATTCTTGTCCAGTCCGCTTTCCTTTATCAAGATAGGCCCTTTATGAAGGTAATCTTTAGAGAGCCCGTGGGCGGCGCCAAGGACAAGCTGCTTCTTCCGTGAATCCAAGAGTCTGATGCTACAGGCCTTAACGTGCATAACACGTGTTACGCACTGGACAATCTTATCCAGAACAGTGGATGGGTTCAAAGATGCATTGATAACCCTAGCTACTTCGTATAAGGCAGCGAAATAGTCCGTCTCCTTCTTTTTCATATGTCCACCTCCTTACATCTTGTAGAGAATACCCGGTGATGATTTCTCAAGTTACAATATTTCCATAATGGATTAATTGAGTGAATCTAACCTTATTGAATGGAATTCGTCAAATGAAATCAATGGATCAATTGAAACTCGCCTGCCGGCGTTTTCTCAAAAATGGACTTGCCAATTGAGGCGATGATGACGCTACGAGCGACTCCTTATCGATACGGAAGCCCTACCTTTCCCGGCAACCATACGGAAACCCTGTTCCAAGAGTTTTGTCGTATCCCGGGTCCTGATTTTGGGATTTTTCTCACCCATTACAACAGCAATGAGTCTGGTATTTCCCCTCTTTGCCGTAGCGACCAGGTGAAATCCGGCAGCGCGGACAAAACCCGTTTTCAATCCGTCCACATCCTCACACTGCTTCAACAGCGTGTTGCTGTTGCGCTGGGTAATGTTGGCGAATGTATATTCCTGCATGGAATGGATTTGCAAAGCCTCCGGGAAATCCCTTATGTAAGCGCGGGAGAGCTTGAGAATGTCCCGGGCGGTAGTGACCTGCCCCCTCGCCGGAAGGCCATTCGGATTCACAAAATGACTGCGCTTCATATCCAGGACCTTTGCCTTGGCATTCATCATCCTGACAAAACTATTGATGCTCCCGCCAAGATGTTCAGCTACGGCAACGCTGGCATCATTAGCAGAGACAACAGCCATACCCTTTATCAGGTCGTCAAGTACAACTTCCGTTTCATCTACAAGGTACATGCTCGATCCCCCGGTAATCTGGGCATTCATGCTTATTTTCACCCTGTCCGTGGGATAAATTTTCCCCTGAGTGATTGCCTCATGTACGAGGTACAGGGAAAGGATTTTGGTCAGGGAAGCGGGTTGCATGGGCCTGTCCGGATTTTTTGTATAGAGGACCTTGCCGTTGCTGTCGTTAATTAGAATAGCAGACTTAGCTTTCAGTTTGATACGGGGCGCAGCTAAAAGCTCTCTGTCAAAAAAGAAAAAAGAAGCGACAAATAAACACAGGTACAAAGCAAATTTTCTAATGTTCATCGAAGATAGGCCCCAAAGTAATTCTATTAGCGATAGACCCTTGCAGAATGTCCCTCACCGAAAGGGTTTCCCTCAAAATTGTTTTTTAAATTAACATATTAATTCTAAAAAATCCATCAAAGATAGATTTCGAAAGAGCAAACGCTTAGCGGGGTTTTTAAAGTTTGGAGAGGATCTATCGGTATGGGGAATTATAAATTCAATTAAGGGCGGGATTCATCATGGATGGATCCATGCAATTGCAGGATATGATCCACTGCCTTCTCCACGAGGGCCTCGGCATTGGCAGAAAGGTTGCGATGAAAATCAAAGTCATAACCGCGGATAGAAACGATATGCCCCGCAGGTTCTCGATGGTACAGTGACTTGAGAAGTGCAAAAAGCATTGCAGGTGTAAGATGGTGAGTGAAGGTGGCAGGAGTAAAGTCCGGAGATACTGGGGCGCAATAGAGACTATCCACGTTATCATAAACGTGCGCATCCACAAAGATGACCTTGTCGTAAACAGCTATCACGTCCATTAACTCTGGCGCCAGTTGAACCAGAAATATGGAATCTATTTGTGCGCCAAGTCCCTCTAACCCGGTCTCGTCTTCGTGTAACATCCCCTGACCCAGGCGCCGCCTGAGTGCATTGACCACATGATATGCAACGCCGTCATCGGCGCGGTCTATATTGCCAAAACCAATAACCAGAGTCCGAGTCATCATGCCTATAAGCGCAAAAAAGTTAAAAGCGGGTGAACTAACTGCGTTCACCCGCTTGTGTTAAACCCGTTGAGATCAGATTTTCATATTACCGGGAAATTCGATCCAGCACTGTGCCGTCTGCCGCTATAAGAGTGACTTCCAGGGGCATTTTCCCTATGGCATGTGTCGCACATGACAGACATGGATCATAGCAACGGATAGCGGCTTCTACCCGGTTCAACATACCTTCGGTGAGCTTCGTGCCATCAACGAAGGCTTTTGCGACCAGGTCTGAGGCTGTTTGCATGGCCCAATTATTGTTGCCTGTGGCCACGATGAGGTTCACCCTGGTCAACTGGCCATTCTCGTCCGTACCGTAATCGTGGAAAAGGGTCCCTCGAGGGGCCTCAATCACGCCAACCCCCTGGCTCGGGAGCTGCGTATGTGTTGGATAAGTGCGGATATCGTTGGACATGATATCCGGATCGTCCAGCAACTGAGCAACCCGCTCTAAAGCATAGACGAGCTCGATCAACCGGGCATAGTGATAATAGAGAGAGCCTTCCACAGGCTTGCCGCCATTGATCTGCTTGAAGAGTTTGAGTTCCTCGTTTGCCAAGGGTGTGCCGATCTTATCCGCAACGTTCAAACGCCCTAACGGGCCTACCCGATAGGTTCCCCCCGGCCAACCGAGCTTGCGCAAGTAAGGATACTTGAGGAAAGACCAGGACTCCACATGCTCGGCTATATATGACAGGTAATGATCCGTCTTGAACTGTGCCACAAAGTTGCCCTCGGCATCCTTTACCCGGATCTCACCATCGTAAAGCTGAAGGCCGCCTTCCATGTCTACCAGACCCATATAGTTGGAAGGGAAGGATGCAAACATAGAAGCCAGTTCTTTGTTGGAGCCTAGCCAGTCCTTGCCGATGCTCACTGCCACCTTGGCGATACCGACCATGGTATCGAACTCGGCGAGTATTTCATCGCGATCCTTGGGGGAGAGCGGTGCGTTGACCCCGCCAGGAACAGCAAAATTGGGATGTACACGCTTCCCGCCCAGTCTCTGAATGATCTGCTGACCCCATCGACGCAGGTTCACCGCCTTCAATGCCAGTTCGGGGTTCGCTCCGATGATCCCGAAAACATTCCGTATGGCCGGGTCAGCATCAAAACCCAGGACCAAGTCAGGCGCTGCCAAGTGGAAAAAATGCATCCCGTGGGACTGCACAAATTGCCCCATATGCAGCAACTCGCGCAACAGCTTGGCCGGCCGCGGCGGTTCCACACGGGCGACGCCATCGCAGGCCTTCGCTGAGGCCAGGTGATGGCTTACCGGACAGATACCGCAGATGCGCTGAGTAATTTGCGGCATCTCAAAGTATGGGCGACCTTCAGTAAATTTCTCCAAACCACGGAATTCATCGACGTGGAAGAAGGAGTGGTCTACCTTGCCTTCTTCATTCAGATGGATCGTGATCCGCCCGTGACCTTCGATGCGTGTTATAGGTTCAATGGTTATCTTTCGAGCTTCCATAGATATTCTCCTCTAATCATATGTAAAAAGTTCACGTGGCAAAACAATAGGCACTCGCCCGGCGAGCAGTTCTGTCAATGCGTACCAAAACGCATCTGCCCTCGGTGGGCAGCCGGGAATAAAGAGATCAACCTTTACTACTTCACCAACGCCTGTAACCATTTCAAGGGGTTTTCCAAGCTCCGGAGAGTCAGGAATCAGGCCACCCACAACGGTCTCTGTATCAAGGTAAGCACGCTTCAACGCTTCATCCGTGCCACATAAATTACGCATAGCAGGGACACCTCCAAAAGTAGCACAATCACCAACGGCGATAAGTATCTGGCAACGCTCGCGCATTTGCTTAGCGACTTCGATGTTGTGTGTGTTGCAGATGGCCCCTTCGAGAATACCAACAGTTACACCCTCTTTGGGTGGATGTTTCAGGTCCGTCACCGGACTCGACGTAAATTCCACCAGTTCCAACAATTTGACAATGCGTTCATCAATGTCTAAAAAAGACATATGACATCCTGCACATCCAGCCAGCCAGTCAGTGGCGACTTTAACTTTTGCCATCGTCGATTCTCCTTTCACTTGAGTTCCTGGGTCGCGCGAGCAGAAATCTCGTCTAACGAAGCGCCAAGCTTCTTGCCCAGTTTATTTGCCAGCAAGGAGATGACTTCCCAGTCTGGCTTAGCTTCGCCCGCAGGTTCTACAGCTTTGTTAACTTTCTGCACGCTACCTTCTGTATTTGTAAGGCTGCCTGCTCGCTCCGACCATATTGCCATAGGCAACACCACGTCGGCCCGTTCGGTCAGAGAAGATGCGAAGCTGGCCTGCGCTATTACGAACGCTTTCTTGTCAATATCCTTGGATATGTCCTTGTCGTCGAGCTTTTGCTCACCGAGCAAGACATACAGCACTTTGACGGCAGAGGGCTTGAATCCGTTGTTTAGTCCCAAAGCCGCTGCCGCGCGCGTGTTGACACCGGGTTCAATGGCCACGAAAGAGGCCTTCCCCTGGAGCTTTTTCAGCGCCGTCGCAGCCTTGTCTGTCACGCCAGCGCCATAGACCACGACAGGATTTCCCGCACGCTCTGCAATCTCAATAGCCTTGCCGATATCAGCCATCTCCATGTTCATATATGCAAATGGCACCAGGCCGTTGTCTTTACCGTCCACCACCATGAGCCGTGCACCCTTGTCAACGGAACGTTTGACAAGGAAAGAGGCGACCGGCTGATCCTTTAATGGATCACAACCGACCACCAGAATGACGTCGCCGAGGGCGATGTCGGCAAGCGAGCCTTGTTTATCGGACAGTTTCGGTGCAACGTCGTTGAGTAAGCCAACGTTGGTTGCTTTCAGTTCTTTGCGGAATAACTTGGCAAGCAGGTAGAGGGCTTCATTCGTAGAGTAAGTGGAAGCGAGCACACCTAAGTCTTTAGCATTGGCCTTGCCAACGCGCTCAGCAACCGCTTGCAGAGCGTCTTCCCAGCTTACCGGTTCGAGTTTACCACTTCGCCGGAGCAAAGGCCTGGTAACACGTTGACGTTCATCGTAAAGAGGATCAAAACGGCCGTTTTTACAAAGCAGCCCATTGTTCACTGCCACATCCCAGTCGCCCTTAATGCAAATCACATTGCCGCTACGGGTGACGATCTCCATGCCGCATCCGATACTGCACTGATTGCAGGTAGTCTTGACATGTTCCATCTGTATGTCATGTCCCATATATGCGCTTCGTTTATCGCACAGGGCGCCTGTGGGGCATACCTGCAGGCATGAGCCGCAAGAGATACAGGTAGACTGACCGAATGGAACATTCGCATCGGCATGGATCATGGAATTGGCGCCGCGATTCCGCAAACCAAGAGTGTGATTGGCCACGAGATCGCCGCATGCTCGCTCACAACGGCCGCATAGAACACAGCGGTTATGATCCATGAGGAAGTACTTACGTGTAGCATCAACCGGGAAGCCCTTTGTATAGGTCGGGTAAATAAAGTGATCGAGACCATAGCGGTACCCCAGATTCTGCAATTCGCAGTCCCCACTCATCTCACAGTACGGGCAGTAATGGTTTCGTTCTGAAAATAGCAGGTCAAGAATTAGTTTTCGCGCTTTAACTACCTGTGGTGATTCTGTTTGTATTTCCAATCCCTCAACTATAGGGAAAGTACATGCCGTGATCAATGTGCGCTGTCCTTTAACCTCCACAACGCATATTCGGCAAGCACCGACTGGAATCAATGCAGGATGGTCACAGAGCGTCGGGATGTCAATGCCCGCCTTTTTTGCGGCTTGGAGAATAGTATCGCCGGCTGGTGCACTGACTTTCTGGCCATTTATGTTTATATTGACCATCGCCATCGTTTGCCACGCCTCCTTTCTAAATAAATCAAATTTTTTTGAAACTTTAAGGAACTATCTATCTGAATGGCCCCTTTGTCATTTAGGGGGCTTTTTGAGTTGGCGGGACTATAAGCATAAAGAGGATTCTATGTCAATAAAAAAATTGACAGAAAGTCGGCATGTACTAAGATATGGTTTTGTTTGATAATCATTCAGAATGATGGGTAAGAACAGTTCCATATCCTGAAAGGGCCATGCGTATCCGCAGGCTCAGATAGTGCCGAGACAAGGATGACAGGTGTCAACTGAATAGCCCTGTTTTTTCGAAGGCTTCCATCTCTTCTCGCGAATAGCCCAGTTCGAGGAGAACCTCCTTTGTGTGTAGACCGGGAGGTGTACCCGCATTCTTGTATTCCGGGATTGTCCCGGAGAATTTAATGGGACTCGCGAGTTGCCTTACCTTTTTTCCGTCAGGAAGATCAACTTCGACCACCATGCCTCGTTCTATTGCATAAGCGTCGTTCAGGGCTTCCGTGAGGGAGAGGACCGGTTCGCAACAGGCGTCAACTTTTTTGAACAGCTCCGTCCATTCGTCCCTTGTCTTGGTCTTGAATATTTCCCGGACCCGATTTTTGACGTTTACGCCGTCCTTCGGTTGGACACCCCCGGGAATCAGCTCCGGCATATTGATGGTTTCACAAAATGCGGCAAAGAATTGAGGTTCGAGACCGCCGAAACTAATATATTGCCCGTCCTTGGTCTCATAGAAGTCGTAGAGAGAGCCGCCGTTGAGGAGTGTCTTTTCGCGTACGAGGTCCTGGCCATCGACCAGGAAACCGGCTCCGAACATGGCATTGAAGGCTATCATACCGTCCGTCATCGAAATATCGATGTGCTGACCATTTCCCGTTCTGTCGCGGTGAACAACTGCGGCAAGAATTCCAATGACTGCATTGTTTGAACCCGATGCGACATCGGCGATCTGCATACCTGTGAGACTTGGTCCCGTATCTTTTTTCCCTGAATAGGACATGAGACCCGAGCGGGCCAGATAGTTGATATCGTGACCAGCCCTATCGCGAAGAGGGCCTGTCTGGCCGTAGCCAGTCAACGAACAATAGATGAGAGAGGGGTTCACTTTCTTCAGGATCTGGTAGTCCAGAGAGAACTTTGCCATGACACCGGGGCGGAACTGCTCAATAACTATATCGTAATCCGCAACCAACTGGTGTACGATCTTTGTGGCCCGGCTGTCCTTCAAATTGAGCGTCATGCAGCGTTTGCCCCTTCCGAGGTAGGCAAAGGCAGCGGACATTTTTGTGCCGGGAACAAAGGGCGGTATGTAGGCAACTACATCAGGCCGCGACCCGGAAACAACCTTTAAGACATCGGCTCCCATATCTGCCAGAGCCATTGTAGCGTAAGGACCGGGGAGAAGGGTTGTAAAATCGAGAACTTTCAAATTGGAAAGGGGGCCAGGCATCTTTTTTCACCTCATAGGATTTAGTGTTTGTGTTGTAACCCATCAGCCAATCAGGCTTTGACGTCCTACCGCATATCAGTGTTCACATTTTCCGGCAACCGCCATAGACAACTTTTTTCCTGCAGGAATACCTCCATGTCTTGGATCAATCTTTAACCTCATGCCATTTGGTTGCAGGCTGCCTCGGCCGAAGAAGTAAGAGTTTCATTCGCGCATCATCGGCAGTCATGAACCTACCGGGGAATGAACTAATCATCTCAAAATTTGAACAGCCTCGTAATGAGCTGTGACTTCATAATGTCTCCGCCGATTTTGAGCTTGCCTGATGTAAAGGCCTGCATGGCCGGCAATTTTCCATTTATCATATCGACGAAATCTGCCGCATCCATCTTTAGGGTGGTGGTGGGATTTGGATATACACCGGCTTCCACCTTGCAAGCCCCTCCTTTAACCTCTGCGTACCAGTCGCCTCCTCCTTCGCCCGATATGTTAAACTGGAATGTTGCATCTACATCTTTCGCTGCATCGGCGTTGAAGATACTGGGCATTTTTTCAAAAATAGCTTTTACCATGGAAATTTCTCCTATCTCGGCGTCCACGGCCGGCCTATCCTCCTTTGTCCGGGAGGTTGGGAGATTATCCCCCGTTAAATGATTCAAATGCTTGTGTTCTCGCGCCCCCTCTCCTGCCGGGGGGATTTCACCATATTCAAATACGCCCCTGTCGATGACAACATCTTCGGTGTTGGCATTTATCGTTCGCCATACCGCCATGCCCTCTCTAATTCTCCAGACCAATGTCTTGATGGGCTCACCGGGATAGAGGGCCTGCGAAAAACGGCAGGCAAGACGTCGGACCTTTTCCGGCTCGCCTGGCGTGAGGCTTGTCATCAGGGCGCGACAGGCGAAACCGTATGTGCAGAGTCCGTGCATAATCGGCTTTTCGAAACCGACCATCTTTGCGAATTCAGCATCTACGTGGAGCCCGAATGTGTCACCGGAGAGTCTGTATAAGAGCGGCTGATCCGGCGACGGCGTTGCCACTACGATGAAGTCCGGCTCTCTGTCCGGTAAGTCCAGGGTCTCATGCGGTGCATTCTTGCCGCCGAAGCCTCCATCCAGTCGGCCAAACAGCGTAATGATGCTGGTGAACAGTTTTTTCCCGGTGGAATGAGATGTCTCGCTTTGGGCCGCGACCAGAGCCCCTTTTGTCCCTTTGTCATAGTAATTAGTGATCATCCCTTCCGTCGTCATGGTTCCCGAAGGCGGGATATGGTTGTGAAAAATAATATCCTGCCCACCGTGGAGGGCGCCGGCAATATTGATATTGGAGGCAGCCGCCACCTCCCGGAAGAAATCGAATATCATGGCGATAGAAAAGGTAGGAATGACCTTGAGCCTTTTTTCGTACGTGTAGTCAAGCTCATGGAATCCGGCTCCAATGCCCAAGGCATATAGAATTACATCTTTCCACGTATAATCTTTTGTCAGAGGACCTATTTTTCTACCGATTGCATCCACATTGAGTGGCATTTCTTGCGCTCCCTAAAATGCTTTTCTGTCGCAGGACTTTCTCATTTCCTCGTGTGTCCCAGGGGGATCAGGTACAGCGGTTCATGATCCGAAGGAAGGCTCAATACCTTCCGTACATCTTCATCATAAAAGGCGCCGACGGGCACGGCTCCAATACCCTGAGACACTGCCTGAAGAAGGATATTTTGCGCGGCATGCCCTGCCTCAACCTTTACGTAGCGCTCACCCCGCCGTCCATATTTTTGTTCTATTCTCTTATAAACGGCGGTAATAACGATAACAGCAGATGATTCCCTTATGCATTGCTGGCCCAGGGCAACTGCTGCCAGATCTTCAATGAAATTACTCTCGGAAATATGCATTAACTGATGGTTGCGGGGGATATAGTGAAAGAAGCCATCCAGTAAAGCCAAATACAATTCCAGAGGATACAGCGCCCCGGCAGAAGGAGTAGTCCTTCCCCCCCAATCGCGGGTGATTCCCTGTGCTGCCCATAAAATCTGAGACAGTAGAGAAAGCGTCAGAGGTACAGATGTGAAGTGGCGCACCGACTCACGCTTTGCCAGCGCTGCTTCTACTGACATTCCTCCATCAGATGCAGGTTCCGGAAGTTGTATGACCTTATCTGTTTTGTTGCGGAGTGACTTCATTTTCTTGCTCTTTCGCATCATTAACGGCGAGAGGTTCACCAGAAAAAAGCAGGCCTTCCATGTAAAGAAAGGATTGCTCTTATGAGTTAACTAAACAGTCTTTCTTCTTACGGGAAAGATGTTCATACAGAATGGTCGGCATATGACTAAAAGCTACGACGAGGCTTTAACGGTCATTTCCGGTGTAAATAATTGATAGTTATTCCGGCCCGATCCTTTAGCACGATACATTGCAATATCCGCGTGCTTGATCAGGGTCTCGACGTCATCCGAAGCGTCCGGGTAAATTGCAATTCCGATGCTTGTTGTAATATGAAGTTCACGGTCATCAATTACAAAGAAACTTTGGAAGGATTCGACGATTTTCTGCGCTATCGTGGTAGTAACTTCCACATTACTGATTTCCTGCAATAAAATCAAAAACTCATCACCTCCCATGCGGGCGATGGTGTCACCTTTTCGCAAAAGTTCCGTCAGACGAGAGGCCACAGCGTGTAACAGCCTGTCTCCCATATGATGCCCCAGTGTATCATTAATTTCCTTGAAATAATCAAGGTCGAGCATCATCACGGCAAGATATTGCCTGTTGCGTTTGGCCCTGGTTATTGCCATGTTAAGACGGTCTGTGAACAAAAGACGGTTGGGTAATCCTGTCAGGGGATCATGATAGGCTAATCGTCTGATTGTTTCTTCTGACTTCTTACGTTCAGTTACGTCGCGAATGAGATTCCGGAACCCTACTTCGTGACCTTTTGCATCCAGGATCAGCGATACGGATATCTCAACCACCCTCATGGTTCCATCTTTCTTCATTACCTCTATCTCAATGCCTCTGGATGGTTTTCCCGTTCTGTAAACTTCGTCGCAGACCTGTAACAGCTGATGGGCCGTTTCCTCATCAGTGAGATTGCGGTAATTCATTCTTGCAAATTCATCACGGGAATATCCCAGCATTTTTAACAGGGAGTCATTAAAAAAAACGATATTGCCGGAAAAATCAAGCTCGTGATAGCCGTCTTCAATGTTTTCAATAATAGTCCTATATTTTTGCTCGTTTTCCCTGATTGCCTCTTCAGCCAGCTTCTGTTCGGTTATGTCCGTTGAAATGATGACGACGCATGTTATCTCTCCATTGGGGCCGCGATCTTTTACGGGGCTGAATGTCCGGAGGAAATATCTCTTGTCCCTCTCACTCCTGTGCTCGTGCTGGATGGACTCGCCAGTTGAAAATACCTTGTCAACCGCTTCTGCAAATACTTTATCCTGCTCCGGAGAGTGAAACTCGCTGTAGCGTTTACCTATGATCTGTTCAGCCGGCAAGCCGAGCCTGGACAAATGCTGATTATTCATGAAGAGATATCGGCATTCCTTGTCCACCATATATATGGAATCGCTCGTAGACTCTACTACCGAGCGGTAAACTTCTTCCAACCGCCTAGGGTCGGAGGTTATTTTTTCAAGTTCCTCGAGCTTAAGCATCAACTCATCGTAAGACAGTTTATTCTTCATGAAGGATTCCTTTAATCGGAGCTAAATATTAGGATAAAGATATTGATATGTCAATGAATAAAAGGAAACATGATAAAAGGAAACCCTTGCGGAATTTTCAAAAAAAGTCCTTCCAGGCGCGGATTACATTGTCTTAATAATCCGTCTGGGAGATGGCAAGGATGGGCGGAAAAAAATTACGTTTTGAGTTTTTTGTCACTAAACTCCTTCTTGATCGTGACAGGATCTGCGGAAGGGAGATTCTCTGCTTGAATTCCCACCTCGTTTATCACTGAATTGATTGCGGTTGTTAAAAATCCGACGGCCTGCGGCACCGTGCAGTTTTTCGTTGATTCCAGCGCCAAAGACGTTTTGTGCTGATGGTAAAGGGCGTAGTAAGTAAGTGACCTTCTCTGCTCCTTGTGGACGGATTTATTGCTCGCCGTGTTGGTGTTGTTGACCTGAAAATGATATTTTTTGTCTTTGATTTTAGAATTTGAACTGGATGCTATTTTCTTGGCAAAGCTCGCTAACTCAAGCTTATCTCCATTAGGCAGATCGAAAATGGGAGCGTCAATAACATTGCACTGTCCCCATCTAAAAGGATTTCTCTTGTGGGAAATCCACCTGGGAGAATAGAAACCCTCACCTTGATGGAGATTAAGGACATAGTCGGCGCGTTTAATAAGAGATTTGGCGAGGTTCACAACTTTCGTGTCAGGAGTTGAATAAATATCTTCAGGCAGGTGAAAAAGGCGGTTCATGTCGCCGCTCAGGCCCTGCCGCTTTCCCTTTACGACGGCGGGTAAATTCAGACGCGGCACTACAATCAATGTCCCCTTTTTTACTTTGATGTCCGCATATCTTTCTGCCGTCAGATAACCGCCGGATTCATCACCATGGATTCCGGCAATGATAAGCAGGGTAGGGCCTTTCTCTTCTCCGGAAATAAAATATACGGACACTTCCTGATTTGTGCCGTCAAAAAACCTCTGAAGCTGAAAAGAGGATTTTCGCGGTTTGGATGAAACATTCTGCTTAATTGTAAGAGAATTGGTTGCAATAAAAAGGCAGACAATTGTGAGAAATACTAATATGAAGATTCGCCTATGATTTGCCATCCGGCTTGCCCTTTTTTCAGATAAAATATTTTTTTACTGTCACTCTTGAAGTTATTGGAATTGTATCTTTGTTGAAATCTGGCCACGGCAACATTACCGCCATATTCCGGCGGCATAAGGATTGCGAGATTTTCAACTTTTACCCGGATGAATTTTTTGCTCTTATTGGTCTTTTCCTTGTGATGCTTGAAGGCATTAAAGCTCATCCCCTCGCTGTTAACAAATGCCGGGGAGTAAAAGCTCAAATATTTTTTCGTGTTGATGCTCTCCCATGAGAGTCTCCAGGAATTGATGAAGTTCCTCAGTTCCTTTGCCAATTCCTTCTGACTTTCGAGATTTGCAAACTGGAGCTTGTTGACAATTGCAATAGGAGTGCCATTTGACTTCAGGTAACCGCTCATTTCTTTCAATGCATCATTGCTCACAACGATACAGCCTTTTGTATCCGGTATATCTGCTCCCACTACTTTGCCTGTGCTATGGCCGTGCAACCAGATGCCTCCCCCATCTTTTCTTTCTTTCCGATCCAGGAAATTAGGATAATTTAAGACGAAGGCTCCATACCCATAGATTTCCGCAAGTGTTTTGCCCGGGGTAAATCTTAAGAAGAAGTAAACCCCTTCAGGTGTCGCAAAGTCGCCCTCCCTCGTTTTGCCATGGTTATTTGCCCCAATGACACACGGGTACTGTTTTATGAGGGAGAACTTGCCGTCTGAAAAGCGGAAGACATGAAGAATCTTTGTATCTTTTTCACAAATTAGTAGGTATTCGCCTGCATCGGCAAAGACAAATGTATAGGGCGCATCCTGGAGAGAGGTGGGCGAACTTGCGACAGTCGTGGCCGCAGCTTTAGCCTGGGTCGGCTGCGCGGGCCGCTGCTCTTTTGTCACCGCTGCCGCTTTTTCAGCAGGCACGGGCGCAGCCGGCAGCATAGCCACCACTTGTTTTTGCGCTTCCGTCAGATACCGGAAGGCTTTTTGCATATCCTTCTGCTTCAATGATTCATGGATTTGATTGAAGTCTTTATTTGTTCTGTTGATAAGTCCGACGAGATTCTTATTGTTATTTCTTTCTTTGACAAAGAGGTATAATAAAAGCAGGCTTGAAAGAAGCAATAGTACGATTGCGGCGATACCGATTTTTAAATAAACAGGCCCCGATGAATATTTATTAATACTGAAATTTTCCATATATTAATTGGTCAAAAATTATGTTGCTAATTATATCGGACATGCAGATTAACCACAACAGAATTTTGATTTTCAATCCTTCCTTAATGGCATGAAGCTTTTACTTGAAATTTTATTCTTGTCAAGAAATGAATGCAACGCCAAAAATAACGGAACGAAAAAACCATCAAACATATGCCTAAAGTAATACTGAAAAAATCCACCTATGATTATGACATGGTAAAATCTGCATTCTTCGAGACCATGGACGCAATCGGAGGTGATCTGATCAGAAGGGGTGACCGTGTCCTCATCAAACCGAACCTGCTCTCACCGGCTTCGCCCCCGGATGCTGTGCTGACACATCCCATGATTGTCAAAGCGGCAGTGGAATATGTTCTGCAAAAGGGCGCCCGCCCGCAGGTTTCGGATAGTTCCGCCATAGGTTCTTTTGAGAAAATCATGAAGGATAGCGGCATAGGGGATGCGCTTGCCGGGCTCGACGTCGACTGCAGGGCATTTGAAAACTCCCTGAGAACCGATATCGGCGAACCGTTTAACGCAATTGAGATGGCCGAGGATGCCATTAACGCAGATGTGGTTATCAACCTTCCCAAACTCAAGACGCACAGTCAGATGCTCCTGACCCTCGGAGTGAAGAACATGTTCGGCTGCATTGTCGGCTACAGAAAAGCGGAGTGGCACATGAGGACAGGCATTAACCGGACCATGTTTGCGAAACTGCTCGTTCTAATTTATCAGAGAATCAGGCCATCATTTACAATTCTTGATGGGATCCTGGCTATGGAAGGCGAAGGTCCGGGGAAAAGCGGTAGACCGAAAGAGCTTGGCATTTTGATGGGCAGCCGTGATGCCTTTGCCGTAGATAGCACGGTCTGCAGGATGTTGGGGTTGGACGCTGATATGCTGCCGACCCTGAAAGTGGCAAGAGAAATGGGCATCATGGAAACAGATATCGAGATTGATGGCGACCTCCCGATGATTCACGATTTCAGGCTTCCCTCTATCAGCCCGCTCATGTACGGGCCGCGAATGCTTCACGGATTTATCAGGAGACACCTTCTCCAGAGGCCTGTCTGCCATGATCCAACCTGCCAGATGTGCGCCGAGTGCTGGAAAATTTGTCCTGCAGGGGCAATTTCTTTGCGTGAAAAGAAGCTCGCTTTCGATTATGACCGGTGCATCCGCTGCTTCTGTTGCATTGAGGTTTGTCCCTATGGTGCCCTCCATGCAAGGGAAACATTTCCCGGAACGCTCATGAGGAAAGTCGTTACCAGATATTTTTGATGGCACTCGTCGAAGAAAAATGCTTGGCTACCCGGGGAAAGAAGTCTAGAACGCTTTGGATAGTTCACTAATAGACAACTCGAGAAAATGGTCGGAAAAAAATTCAGGCCATATCAGGACAATGCCCTCTCGATCCGCTCCAGTGCCTCCCGGAGCCTTGCATCCGACACCGTAAGAGCTATCCTGATGTAACCTTCACCATACTGGCCGTACGCCGTACCCGCCGCTACGACAATGGCTGCTTTATCAAACAGCAGGTTTGTAAATTCGAGAGATTTCATACCGCGGGGCACGGGCACCCATAAATAGAATGTCCCTTTCGGAGCATCAAAGACTATCCCGATGCGCCTGAGTGTTTCGAGCACCATTTCCCGCCGCCGGCCGTAGATCTTGAGCATGTGGTCTATGTTCTTTGCTTCGTATTTCAGGGCATGGAGCCCCGCGTACTGGATAGGATTAAAGATGCCGGAATCGGTATTTTCTTTAACCTTGCTCATGGCGGAAATGATGTCGACGTTACCGACGGCCATCCCGATCCGCCAGCCCGTCATATTAAAGAGTTTGGAAAGGGAATTTAACTCAACGCCTACGTCCTTGGCCCCGCTGGCCATGAGAAAACTCAGCCGCTCCTGTCCACCGAAGAGGATTTCACCATAGGGATTGTCATAGCAGACGGCAATGTCAAACTGCCTGGCAAAGTCCACCAGGCGATCGAAGAATCCCCTTGTAGCGCAGGCGCCAGTGGGATTATTGGGGTAGTTGAGGAATATCCCCCGCGCCTTTTTTGCGACATCCGTAGGGATGTCTTCGAATACGGGGAAATATCTATTCTCTGCCAGAATCGGCACGTTGTAAGGAACACCGCCGCCCATCAGGATGCTTGCACGGTAGGCTGGATATCCGGGATCCGTCATCAGCACGGTGTCGCCGGGATTTATGCAGCCCAGGACGAAGTGATGGCAGCCTTCTTTGGAGCCGATGAGACCGAGGATTTCCATTCCCGGATCGAGAGATACCCCGTATCTCGTGTTGTACCACCGGGCAATCTCCTGCCGGAAAGCGAGCATGCCTTTTTCCTCATCCGTCGGGTATCGGTGATTTTCCGGGTCCCGCGCTTTCTTGCAGAGCTCATCAATGATTGAGTCCGGCGTTGGTTCCACGGGATCTCCGATGGCCAGACTGATGACGTCAATGCCCTCGGCCTTCGCCTTGTTAATCTTTTTTCTCAGCTCCACAAATAGGTAAGGTGGAATCTTTTTCAGTCGGTCGGCAATCTGCAAAACGAAACACCTCCGGTTATTATCTGTTTAAGCTTCTCAGCGCTTGTAAGCCTCGTCCCAGATGCGCCCTTCATAAACCACATTGGCTTTTCCTTCAAGATAAATATCCTCAAAACCCTGATCCATTTTTTGGAAATATATCTTCAATGTCTCCCCGCTTTTTACGCTCACGTCAACCGGCGATTCTACCAGTCCCCGCGAGGAGGATATTAGGGAAGAGGCGACTGCACCGGTTCCGCAGGCCAGGGTTTCATCTTCTACGCCTCTCTCATACGTTCTGATCCTGATGGTGTGTCTGTCTATGACTTCCATGAAGTTCGCATTCGTGCCCTCGGGTTGGAATTCCTTGTGGTAGCGAATCTTCCGGCCCATGTTAAATACATCGTACCTATCCAGACCATGAACGAAAAGAACGACATGAGGGACGCCTGTATTGATGAAGCTGACTTCAAGCGGTCGCTCTTCGAGCATAATTAAAATGTTGATCTTCATGGCCTGCGGCTCTGTTAACTTCAGCTTTACTACATCTCCCCTGACCTCGGCGTTGATGATACCTGCCCCGGTTTCAAAGGACATTTTTTCTTTTGCTATACCTCTGATGTAAGCGAAACGGGCGGCACATCTGGCTCCGTTGCCGCACATATCCACTTCGCTGCCGTCGGCGTTGAAAAACCGCCATCGGAAATCGGCACGACGGGAATTCTCGATTATGATCAATCCGTCCGCGCCCACCGATACTTTCCGTTCGCATACGGTTCTTACGAATTCTGCGATGTTTTCGACAGAAAGGGACTTATCCCTGTTATCGATCAGGATAAAATCATTTCCGCTACCGCTCATTTTAAAGAAATCTATCATTAGCGCTAACCTCGCAAGAGACAGGGACACATTCCTCTATTTTCTTAAATATACGCTCCTGATCTCCTTAATCTGGTCATCTGTAAGGACATCGGGTTCGCCTATCTGCAGGGCCAGGAAAAAAACCTTTGCTGCCATCTCGATTCGACAGGCTATTGAATATGCATGGGAGAGATTTGCTCCTGTGACGAGCACGCCGTGGTTCTTGAGCAAAGTCCCCATCACATATGGCGGTCCCTTCATGGCCTTAATCGCAGCCCACCCTTGTGCCTCCGTGCCCGGACATGCATAATCGGCAACCGGTATGGGCCCGCGTACCGCTAATCCTTCCGTGCTGATGACAGGAATGCTTCTTCCCACTGTAGCAAAGGCCAGTGCGAACGGTGAGTGGGTGTGTACGATGGCCTTCACATCGGGTATATTTTTATAGACAGTTGTATGCATGGGCGTCTCGGAAGATGGCTTATATTTACCTTCAACCGCGCCACCATTGAGGTCAATGACAACCAGATCCTCTTCTGACATGTCATCGTAGGATATCCCCGTCGGTGTAATCGCGAGATGTTCGTCAGAAACACGGACGCTCACGTTGCCCGAATTTAACTGAATAAGACCTTTCTGGTAAAGCCTTAAGACGCATTTAAGTAATGCCTTTCGAGCTTCCTCGTATAACATGCAAACCTCTTAGAGCGTATCTATGAAAAATATCCTTTCAAGTCAAATGGGGAAAAGACCCCTTTCGGTGTAACCACAGCACGTATCAACAGAGGGGGTGTGACATCAAAAGCAGGATAATAACCTTTCACACCGTCCTTAGCCGTCCGTATTCCCATGGCATGCACCGTCTCCTCAGGGTCTCTCTCTTCAATCTCCACTTTCGATATGTCAGGGTTTCCTGCAGACGGTGTCCCCAAAGCATAATAAGGTACACCGTGAAAATGAGCCGCCAGGGCTATCTGGAAAGTGCCTATCTTGTTGACGACGTAACCGTCCAGTGTAATTACGTCTGCGGCGGACATGAACACCTGTGCCATTCCTTTAGACAGGATATACGCGGGCATATTGTCGGTAATAACCGTTACCGGTACACCCATGTCACAGGCCACGCTGGCTGTCAATCTGGCCCCCTGGAGATACGGTCTGGTCTCCGGGCAGATCAAAGATATTTTTTTACCCTTCTCCCGAGATACCAGAAGCACGAAACCGATGAGGGTTTCTGCGTAACACTGGGTAAGTATGCTAACGTCATCCGGCATCAGATCCACGGCATACGTTGCAATCTGGCGCGAATTGCGGTAGCGGTTTTCCAGATTCTTCTGCACATAAGCATAAACAGCAGATTCTGCGTCCTCTCCCCGGTCGATGGCATCCTCAGCCACCTTGAGAATTCGCATGATGTGGGTCTTCATATTTGCCGATGTGGTTGGCCGTGCGTAAATCAGCACGTCTGCCGCCCGCTTCAGCTCTTCCTTCGCCCTTTCGTTAGAGAGATTGCGCACTCCCCTGGCCGCACTTACAATCCCGTAGGCGGCTGCCAGCCAAGGCCCCCCGCTCTGCGTTACCATGCCGGCGATAGCCTGGGCAACCTCTCGATAATCCGTGCAGCGGACGAACTCTTCTTTAGCAGGATATTTTCGCCTGTCTAATATCCACACCTCGCCATCCCTGTAATCCGCCACATTCTTAAATCGCAGGAGGAATGGCAGTCCTTCGTCAGCCCTCACTTTAATCTTCCACCTTTTGAAAAAATATTTAGTCATTATTAGTTAGATGCGGCCTCTGTGTCAAACGAAAAAGATGGTCTGATGCTGACAGGCGCACGGGAATTACATTTTTGTCAAACCCATATTCATATGGTACAAAAGTGTCACATTGATTCATACCCGCCGCCGCTCTTATAGCACATTAACTAATATAATCAATAACTTTTATTCATGGCACCCTAATTGCTATTGTACCCATTGAAAATGGATTTCAAGAATCAGGAGGTACGTATTATGAATTCGGGCGATACAGCATGGGTATTGGCATCGTCAGCGTTGGTTTTACTCATGACGGTGCCTGCACTGGCATTTTTCTATGGCGGTCTGGTGCGGCGGAAAAACGTTCTTTCCCTGTTGATGCAGTGTTTCATCATTTTGTGCGTTATCAGCCTGCAATGGATCTTATATGGATACTCTTTAACATTCGGTCCGGATACCGGCATAGGAATCATCGGAGGGTTCGATTGGGTAGGACTGAGGGGCGTAGGAGGACAGCCGAATCCCGATTATGCGGCGACTATCCCCCACAGCGTTTTCATGATCTTTCAGTGCATGTTTGCAGTCATCACACCTGCTTTGATTGTCGGCGCCTTTGCGGAACGGATAAAATTTTCTGCCTTCCTTCTGTTTACGATTCTCTGGGCGACTTTTGTCTATGATCCTTTAGGCCACTGGGTCTGGGGAATGGGCGGCTGGCTGAAAAACCTTGGCGCCCTCGATTTTGCGGGTGGCATCGTCGTCCATACCAGTTCCGGGGTATCGGCGCTGGTTATGGCAATACTGATCGGTAAGAGGATCGGCTATCAGGAGCGGTCCTTCCGTCCGCATAATCTTCCCTTTACGGTGATGGGGGCGGCACTACTCTGGTTTGGTTGGTTCGGATTCAACGCCGGGAGCGCCCTGGCAGCGAACGAACTGGCAGCCAATGCCTTTGTCACGACCAATACGGCAACGGCTGCGGCGGGATTGACCTGGGCGCTTATTGAATGGCAGCAGCACGGTGCCCCGACTATCCTGGGGGCGGCAACAGGCGCGGTTGCAGGCCTCGTCGCCATTACGCCGGCCTGCGGATTTGTGAACCCCATGAATGCCATATTCATCGGTATTCTCGTCAGTGTCTTCTGCTATATCGCCATTGCCAAGGTGAAGGCGGCGTTCAAGTATGATGACGCCCTCGATGTTTTCGGTATTCACGGCGTCGGCGGTATATGGGGAACAATAGCAACAGGACTCTTTGCCGAAAAGGCCGTGAACGAAGCCGGTGCGAACGGTTTGTTTTTCGGCAACGTCCATCAGTTCCTGGTTCAGATAATGCTTGTTATTGTAGCCGCTGTTTTTGCGGCTGTCATGACCTGGATACTTTTCAAATTTGTGGATGCTTTAGTCGGTATGAGGGTGGAAAAGAAGGATGAAATCATCGGCCTTGACCTGACCCAGCAGAGTGAAGCCGCCTACACGGTTATAGAATAAAGGAGGTTAACGAATATGAAATATATAGTCGCCATAATACAGCCCCACAAACTGGACGAGGTAATGAAAAGCCTCGAGGACGTGGAGGTAAATTTAGTAACCGTATCGAATGTGCTCGGACGGGGCAGGCAGAAGGGACTGACGGAGATCTACCGCGGGGCCAAGGAGGTAGGGAGCCTGTTGAAGAAGATAAAGCTGGAGATAGCCTGCAATGAGGATTTTGTGGAGCCGGCGATTCAGGCGATCATCAAGGGGGCCCGGACGGGCGAGATCGGAGACGGGAAGATATTCGTTTCAGATCTTTACGAGGTAGTGCGCATCCGCACGGGCGAGCGCGGCGGCAAGGCCATAGGATAAAGGGAGGGGTGAAAAGATTATTTGTATTCCCACTCGCGATACTGCATCGCAATGTCACTGCGCGTGAGTGAAACGGCCTATACAATACGAGCCTAACACACCCCTCTTAGTCGTTCACAATAACAGACAGCGACGATTCAGTCTCAAATGCGAGGGGTTTCATTTATGTTAACGCGCATCCGTAACCAGTATCTTCGGCTCCATCATATCCAGGATGGCATATTTTAGGCCTTCCCTTCCCAGACCTGAATCTTTTATTCCCCCATAGGGCATGTGGTCTACGCGGAATGTGGGAACGTCATTGACAATGACGCCTCCGACTTCGAGGTTTATAAACGCGTAGTTTATTTCATTCATGTTATGAGTGAAGATTCCAGTCTGTAATCCGAAGTTCGTATCATTTACCATATGGACTGCTTCTTGAATGGTTGTATAGGGTTCTATGGTAACCACTGGCCCGAAAACTTCGAGAAAGTTGACCTTCATCGATTTCTTCGTGTTTGTAAGCACTGTTGGATCACAAAATGCACCCTGTCTTTTGCCCCCACAGAGTATCTTTGCACCGTTGCCTACCGCTTCTCGCACCCAGTCTTCGACACGTTTCGCATTCGGTTCATCGATCATGACAGAGATCTGTGTTTCTGGCTTGAGAGGGTCACCGAATCTTAAGCTCTGTGCGCTCACGACGAATTTCTCCAGAAATTCATCAAAAATCTTTCTTTCCACAAAGATTCTCTGGGCATGAATGCAGACCTGCCCCGAATAGGCGAAGCCGCCGACAATGCACCTCCTCACGGCAAAGTCGACATCGGCACTTCCGCATACAATGACGCCGGCATTCCCGCCAAGTTCGAGGACCACCTTTTTCTTGCCCGCCTCTTTCTTCATTTTCCATCCTACCTCCGGAGAACCTGTGAATGTGAGGAGCTTGAACCTCTCATCAGTCACAAGCTTCATACCCGTCGTTCGATCCATCGGAATAACTGAGAGCGCTCCTTTCGGCAAGGAAGTCTCACCGATGATTCTTGCAAGTTCCAGTGTGGACAGCGGTGTCGCCGATGCCGGTTTCAAGATGATGGGACAACCCGCTGCTATGGCCGGGGCGATCTTGTGCGCGGCCAGATTCATCGGGAAGTTAAAAGGGGAGATGCCTGCCACGAGGCCCACGGGAAAATATTTTACGAGCCCTTCCTTGTCTTTACCGCCGGGAGTCCAGTCAAGGCTTATGTATTCTTTGGGAAGCCTCTTCGATTCTTCCGCCGCGATGAGAAAAGTCTGGCTGGAGCGGTCAACTTCGGCGCCTGCATATATCAGAGGTTTTCCCGACTCCTGTGCCAGCACCCTTGATAAACGGTCTTTCCTCTGCATAAGAGTATTGGCAATGTACCTGAGAATCTCAAACCGCTCGAAAGAGCTTAGTCCCTTCATGACATTTTCAGCCGACTGAGCTTTTGAGATGGCTTCTTCCAGATCAGCTTCGCGGCCCAAATATGTCTCAGCAAAGACCTCATTGTTATATGGGTTAGTGACTTTCAGAAATTTGTCGGTTTTTTGAAACGTGCCTCCAACGCAAATATCATATATATCCATCATGACCCTCCTTTCCTTACTGCACTTTAATTCCTTGAGAGTTTTGATCAAAGTGATCAGCCGTGCTCAAGATTTTCACAGTAAGCATTGTCAATGATTATATCAGGAAATCGCAAAAAAACACATCTCCTGTCAGGTCAGTGCATGCGGTGTTATGCCTGCATCTCCTTGTCTCGCGGCATATCTTAACAAGTGTTCCCCCTGTGTATCCGTATGTTCCGGATATTACAGCATGAAGTTGAAGACTACATGGGCTATTGACATATACAGTCATTTCTCATATATAAACTCTCCTTATTCATTGAATCCTTCAAGGACATGCGTTTGAAGAGAGGAATTGTCGCATGAAATACTGGAGAAAACCCCTGGATCTGGAGAGCATCAAGGCGAGCAGGGGGAAGGTAATCATTATTGAGGATCGATGCAAAGGGTGCGAATTCTGCGTCGCATACTGTCCGCGGGATGTGCTTGGCATGTCGCAGACATTCAATGTAAGAGGCTATCATACGCCTGCAGTCATAGACGAATCAAAATGTGTCAATTGCCATTTCTGCGAGGCACTGTGTCCGGAATTTGCTATATACTCTATAGAGGCAACTGAAGAGATGCAGGGCAAGACGGCCCGGTCTCGAAGGAAGAATAAGTGAGGGAGAGAACTTACCGCATGCCGTTTAAAGAAGTATCTGTTATTCGAGGAGAGCTGCATGGCTGACAAGGCCGTATTGACGGGAACCTATTTTATGAACGGTGATTATGCGTGCTGCGAGGGCGCTCTGGCTGCGGGCTGCCGATTTTTCGCAGGGTATCCGATTACCCCGGCAACGGAGATTGCCGAGCGCATGTCTCGCAGGCTGCCGGAACTCGGTGGCATATATATACAAATGGAAGACGAGATTGCATCCATGGCGGCTATCCTGGGCGCAAGCTGGGGAGGCGTGAAGGCCATGACCAGCACGTCTGGTCCGGGCTTTTCCCTGATGATGGAGAATATCGGTCTCGGCATCTGTACGGAGACACCGTGTGTGATCTGTAATGTGCAGAGGGCGGGGCCTTCTACGGGACTCCCGACGCTCGTCGGCCAGGGGGATATGATGCAGGCCCGCTGGGGATCACACGGCCATTACGAGGTCATTGCGCTTGCTCCGTCCAGTCCCCAGGAGATGTTTGACTTGACCGTCCGTGCATTCAATCTCAGCGAACAGTACCGTATACCCGTCATGATCATGGCCGATGAGGTGGTCGGTCACATGAACGAGCGTGTCGTCATCCCACGGAGGGAGGAAATAAAGCTTGTCGGGCGGCGGAAACCCAAGGTATCTCCACACGATTATCTGCCCTATCACCCGGATCCGGACGGGGTCGCCCCCATGGCCAACTGCGGTGATGGCTACAGGATCCACATCACCGGTCTGACGCATGATGAGCGCGGTTATCCGGGTATGGACGAGAAGACACAGGCACAGATGGTCAATCGCCTGATCCAGAAAATCGTAAGCAACAGGGACAAGATTATCCGGACGGAAAATATTTGCCTCGATGATGCTGATGTCGTTGTAGTTGCTTACGGGATCAGCGCGCGGTCCGCCAGACATGCCGTGCGCGATGCGCGAAGCGGAGGCATACGCGCGGGACTTATCAAATTGGAAACGGTATGGCCCTTTCCCGAAACACTTATCAGAGATGTGGCCAGCCGGGTGCGCGCCCTCATTATGCCTGAAATTAACGCGGGCCAGATGGTCCTTGAATTGCAGCGGTGCGCCGGAGGCGCGTGTCCCGTTCATCTGGTGTCCCACCTGGGCGGTTCCATAATCCATCCTGCAACCATCTTAAGCGCCATTAAAGACGCTATAAAGGGGAGAAAATGAAGACGAAAAAGGCAGAAAAGACTGTGCCGCGGCATCCCATGGAAGAATTGATTTGGAGTGAGCGGCTTCCCCATATATGGTGCGCCGGGTGCGGCATCGGCACCGTTTTCGGGTCTGTGATGGCAGCCATTCAGAAATCAGGCTATGACCTGAACAAGACTGCCATAGTTTCCGGTATCGGCTGCACCGCGCGGATGGCCGGATATATCCGGCTGGATTCCTTTCACACAACGCACGGCCGTGCCCTGCCATTCGCCACAGGCCTGAAGCTGGCAAGACCGGAACTGAAGGTGCTCGTCGTCTCCGGGGACGGTGACTTGCTTGCTATAGGGGGCAATCATTTCATCCATGCGGCCCGGCGGAACATTGACATCACCGTCATCTGCGTGAACAACTTAAACTATGGGATGACTGGCGGGCAACTCGCTCCCAGTACGCCTTTCGGGGCTAAGACTACCACAAGCGTCACGGGCTGTCCGGAGGAACCGTTCAATTTCTGTTATCTGGCCACTGCATGCGGGGCGGTTTACGTCGCACGCTGGACATCTTTGCACATACGCAGACTCACAAACTCCATTACCGAGGCAATGCAGAAGCGCGGTTTCGGGTTCGTCGAGATATTGACTCCCTGCCCTACCTCCTTCGGGCGCCGTAACAAGATAGGGACTGCCCTGGAAACTCTAAAATTTTATCATGAGCGTTCCGTCATTCGCAATGATATCGACCCGAAAGAGGCGCCCATAGACTTCGGCAGCAATATTGTGGTGGGAAAATTTGTGGACACGGAAAGGCCGACATTTATGGATAACTATCAGTTGAGCTGTAAGAATCGGATCGGGGACTGGCCGGATTTTGAAGGCACGATCGTGCCGGAAAATCAGGCAGGGTGATGAGATATACTATCATGAATAATGAAAAGCACATTCTTATAACGGGCTTCGGTGGACAGGGGGTCATCATGGCTGGCGACATCCTCGGAACGGCAGCTACCCTTCACGACGGAAAATTTGCCACCATGACGCAGGCCTACGGACCGGAGGCCCGGGGCGGCGCCTGCTCGGCCCAAGTTATTATCAGCGAAGAGGAAGTCCTTTTCCCTTACATAAAGGAGCCGCATGTCCTGATCTGTCTGAGCCAGGAAGGCTATTCCAAGAATATCGGCAGCCTGCGTGACGGCGGCATGCTGCTTCTGGATGCGGATCTTGTGCGGACAAAAAACATTTCTCCAGACGTCACCGCATACAATATACCGGCGACCCGCTTCGCCGAAGAGCTGGGCAATAAAATGATGGCGAACATCGTTATGCTCGGATTTCTTGCTGCCATATATGATTTAGTAAGCGCGGCGGCTTTGCGCAAAGCCATGCTGACATCTGTGCCGGCATCAACGAAGGAAATAAATACACGGGCCTTCGAGCGCGGCAGTGAATACGGCAAGGCTACCCTCAAGAGCCGGGCAAAACAGGGCAGGTTGGCAAGGGATTAGTGATGCATAGGAGTTCCTCAACCAGCAACCTGAAAAAAGCCGTTCTCCTGGTAGGCTCCGGTTACGGCGCTCTTAAGGTGGCGCAGGACCTCTCGCAATCCGGCCTGCCCTTGGTCTGGGTCACGAAAGCGATTCACTTCCTGGAACACCCAGGGGGAGCCGCGCCCTTTACAGATTACCCTGAGGATCTGGATTTCCAGTTCCGCCCGCTGTACCTGCAGGTAACGCGTCATCCCCTGGTTACCGCCTTAACCCATGCACGCATCGAGGCCATCAAGAGGGGTCCCGATGGTTATCGGGCCGTCATCACTCAAGACCCCGTATATGTAGACTACGACCTGTGCACGGGATGCGGGCGCTGTATGGATGTGTGTCCCCTTCAGGATTCGAGTCATCCTCCCCTGCGAAGAACACCGGCCTACTGCCCTTCCCGGGCCCTTGATTTGGATAAGCGCAAGCCCGCTCCCTGCAGGATAAGTTGCCCCTTAGGCGTGAACGTTCAGGCCTATGTGGCGCTGACTGCGGCCTCGCGATTTGACGAGGCACTTGATGTCATCCGGCAGGACAATCCCCTGCCTGGCATATGCGGGCGCGTCTGCCACCACCCCTGCGAGGATGCCTGTCTCCGAAGTTCGCTGGACCAGGCAGTGGCCATCTGCAGTATCAAACGTTTTCTTGCCGATCGTGAAATGGCGGAGCGCCGGCCCCGGCTGCCGGGCGCTCAAAAGCCGGGAAGGCCGGAAAGAGTGGCCATAGTCGGCGGTGGTCCCGCCGGCCTTACGGCCGCCTACTTCCTCAACCGGGAGGGTTTCAGCGTAACCATATTTGAGGCGCATCGCGAAGCGGGAGGAATACTACGGATGGGAATCAATGCCTTCAGACTTCCCCGTGCCGTCCTGAATGCCGAAATACAGGCCATTGAAGATGCCGGTGTAGAGATACGCACAGGCGCACCGGTCCGCTCCATCAGAGATCTGATTGATCATGGTTTCCATGCTGCCCTTCTGTGTACCGGGGCCCACCGGGACCTCCGCCTCAATATTCCCGGTGAAGATGCGAAGGGTGTATATGGAGCCCTGGAGATGCTGAAGAAACTCAACACCGGCGGCAAGCCGAACATCCGGGGCAATGTAGTTGTCATCGGTGGCGGCAACTCCGCCATTGATGCGGCCCGGTCCGCTGTCCGGCTGGGAGCTAAATCCGTCACCATCTGTTACCGCCGTAAGCGCAGCGATATGCCGGCACACGGATCGGAGATAGGGAGAGCGCAAGAGGAAGGCGTAAAGATTGAATACCTCGTGGCGCCCGTCCGGATTGTTTCCCAGAGAGGAAGGGTGACCGGCCTTGATATGATCCGCATGACGCAGGGGGCCGTCGATGAAAGCGGACGAAGAAGACCGGAACCGGTCAAAGGTTCAGAGTTTTTCCGGCCGGCAGACACTGTAATTATTGGAATTGGACAACAGCCGTCCCTGTCAGAAACGGGGCTCGGAAAAGAGCTCATTACGGGCCGGTCCGGGACGATTAATGTGGATGTGCGTCTCTCGGCCTCACAGGCGGGCGTTTTTGCCGCCGGGGATGCGGTGACAGGACCTGATACGGTGGTAGGCTCCATGTCTCAGGGCCGCCGGGCCGCTGCGCGGGCTGTCGAATATCTTACGGGGACGTCTCCCTTGTGGGGTGCGCTGCCTGATGAATCTCGCGGCGCCGGAGAACATGTGGAAATCTCCGAGGACACTCCCCGAAAATTTCGACCGGAAATGTCACGCAGGCAGGCGAAACTGAGACGTCGGGATTTTAAAGAAGTGGAACTGGGACTGACCGAGGAGCAGACGGTCGCCGAAGCCTTACGCTGTCTTCACTGCAGCTCCTGCTGCGAGTGCCGCGTCTGCGAAAGCGTCTGCAGTGACATAGGGGCCATCAATCATTTCAAGAACAGAGAGCTCATGACCGTTTCCAGTCCCGCAGTCATTGTGGCCGGCGATGAAGAGATTGCGCACCTGGACTTAGCCGATGAGGAACGCGTGTACCGCGTGGGAAACTTCCGGAGCGCTACGGACCTCGTGAATGTATTGATAGCCGGCAGCGCCTCGGCGGGCCAGGCCATGGCGGACTGCTCCTCCCTGCGGACCAACGGTGTCCCATGCCAGCCGGTCCCAATCGCTTCTGAAGAGGAAGTGCGGTTCGGGGTATTCACCTGCACGTGCAACGGAACCCTGGCAACACCTGCTGCCCTTGAGCGCATCCGGGATATGGCACTGAGGATGCCCGGCGTGATGCACAGTGAGTTGGTTTTTTCGGCCTGCCATCCCCAGGGCGCCGACCAGATTGCCGCCGCTGTGCGGGAACACAGGCTGGGGAGAGTCATTTTGGCTTCCTGCGTATGCTGCCCCCTGGAGTTTCAGTGCATTTCCTGTAACGATCAGAGAAACCGTGCCCGCATCCATCTGTTTGAAAGGCATGGCCTTGACCGCTGCCGGTTTGAGACAATCAACATCAGGGATCACCTTGGTTCTCCGGATTTATCCGAAGAGATGCTTGTAGAAAGAATGCGTAATTTTCTGAGGGAGGCCTTCATTCGCGCTAAGGTCATGGGGCCGCTCCGCCAGAGCACAACGAAAATTGGGAACCGGATACTGATTCTGGGCGGTTCGGATGTGGGCCTGAGCTGCGCCCTTAACCTGAACATGCAGGGATTCAAGGTGCGCCTGGTCCATCGTTGCAGTCTCAAGGATAACCAGAAAGTGCCCGCGGAGGTCCGTAAAAGACCTGTCAGCCGGATCGCTGGGGATTCTATCACGCACGTAGAGGAAGCTCTTATCGAAGGAATCAAGGGACACTTGGGCGATTTTACGGTGACCGTGCGTGAAGATGGTGTTCGTAAGAATTTCCATGCGGGTATAGTGTGTCTTGCTGACATGAACGTCCTTCCTCTTGCAATTTCCGAGGGGATGTTCGGCCTCAAGAAATTTTATCGCTACAACTTTAAATTTTTCCATAGCCCCCAGATTGGCGTCTACCGGGTAATGCCCAGGACACTCAAGAGGGTGACGGCTTTTCAGGCAGGAGCTGCCCTGGCCGCGCACGTGGCAACTACAGCAGCAGAGGCCTTTTTGAAAGACCATGAGCTCAGTCCCAAGGGGGATAGAAAGAGATGCCGCGGCTGCGGCCGCTGCGTCGAGATATGTCCTTTTGACGCCGTAAAACTTGTTGCCAATGAGCGCGGCTTTTACACGGCGGAAGTGTTGCGCTACAACTGTGTCGGATGCGGCGGCTGTGTCGGACGCTGTCCAGTGACTGCCATGGACATGCCCTACTTTACCAATCGCCTCCTGGAAGAGATCGTTGAGGGCGCACTGGCCAGGAAGTCATGATATGGAACCTCTCCGCATCCTGGGAATATGCTGCAACTGGAGTCCTTTCGCCTGCTACAACGCAGCAGGGATGACGGGGATGAGCATGCCTGCGAACTTCCACCTGATACGGGTGATGTGCATCGGCCGCATCAATCAGGCGCTTATCCTGAGGGCCTTTGAGTTTGGTGCAGACGGTGTAATACTCCTGGAATGCACGGACGAGGATTGCCGCTACGGCCCGGGGCCTGAGGTGGGCCATGAAAATGTGCACCGTGTCCGCAGGATACTTCACCTTCTTGGGATCCGCCAGGAACGGCTGGTGGAGCGCACCTTTGGCGCCCATGAAAAAGAAAAACTGGTTCAGACTTTATGGAATTTCACTAAAGAGATGGAGAAGCTGGGTCCACTCATGGCAAAGAACGGCCGGAAACGGGAGGCAGTGAAGAGTTGAACGACCCGAAGATCGATCAGATGATTGTGGAAATGTCGCTTTACCAGTGCCTGGAGTGCGGCAAGTGCACGGCTTCGTGCCCGCGAAGGCTGTCAGGCAAGGAGTACTCCCCCAGATTATTGGCTCACAAAGTGATCTCCGAGCGCCAGGACGAGGCCTACATCGAAAATTCGGTCTGGGAATGCCTGACCTGCGGCTTATGCCGTGAACGCTGCCCATCGGGCGTGGATTTTAATCGGTTCATCATGGAAATGCGCGCACTGCTTGCTGATACAAAAGGCTTGAAGGGCTATCGCGCCCACGACGGCGCCATTCATTCCTGGATGAGGATGATGACTGCCCCGCACCTCAAGCAGAACCGTCTCGACTGGCTGGATCCAGGCATTAAAGTGGCTTCATCCGGGGATGTGGCATTTTTCACCGGATGCGCGCCATATTTCAATGTCTTCTTTGCCGGCATCGATGTGGATACCCTCTCTATAGCAAGAGACAGCATACGGCTGCTGAACTTCCTGGACATCAAGCCTGTTCTCCTGCCGAATGAAAGATGCTGCGGACACGACCTGCTCTGGTCGGGGGATATTGAAAATTTTGAAGCGCTCTGCCGGCTGAACTACACATCCTTCAAGGATGCCGGGGTGAAGGAGATCATAGTCTCATGCCCTGAGTGTTTCCAGGTCTTAAGTGAACACATGCCGCGTATCATAACGGGGTTTGACATTAGAGTCACCTTGCTCCTGGATCTGCTCCAGCGGGAAATGCAGCCTGGCAGCACAGTCTTTCGACCGCTCAAGCGGAAAGTTACTTTCCAGGATCCATGCAGGCTTGGGCGCATGCTGAACCGCTATGCCGGACCGAGGGAGTTGCTCGGCCTCATTCCGGAAATGGAGTTCCAGGAAATGGAACACTCGGGCAGGGGTGCTTTGTGCTGCGGCAATTGCGGCTTCATCAATTGTGATGCCTCCTCCAAACAGATTCAGGTGCAGAGACTCCAGGAGGCGCGGGCAACCGGTGCGGACTTTCTCGTTACGGCATGTCCAAAATGCATGATCCATCTCACCTGCACCATACGTGATCCGTTGATGCATGGGAAGAAGATACAAATGGAAATACGGGATCTGGTGTCCGTTCTGGCCGACCAGATCGAGTAATATAGAGGTTTGGATAAAGAGGGCGATGAATGGAAGAATTAAAACAAAACAACACAATCAGAATAGGCGTCTATGTATGCCAGTGCGGATCGAATATCGCAGGCGTTGTCGATTGCACCGCAGTAGCTGAGTATGCGGGCAAACTGCCGGGCATCGTGATTTGCCGGAACCAGGGCTACACATGCTCCGAGCCCGGCCAGAATCAGATCAAGAACGACATACAGGAATACTCTCTCGACCGGGTAGTGGTTGCCTCTTGCTCGCCGCGGCTTCATGAGGCGACGTTCCGGCAGTGCGTCAGTGAGGCGGGACTGAATCCCTACCTCCTTGAGATGGCGAACATCCGTGAGCAATGCTCATGGGTGCACGGCCATGCTGCCAAGGAGGCCACGACCAAAGCAAAGGATCTGGTGCGCTCCGCCGTGGCGAGAGTCCGCCTGCTTGATGCACAAAAGGAAATGGAGGTTCCGGTCGCACCCGCAACCCTTGTCATCGGCGGCGGTGTGGCGGGCATCCAGGCGGCGCTTGATCTGGCTGATGCAGGCTACAAGGTGATACTCGTCGAAAAACAGCCGAGCATCGGCGGCATTATGGCGAGGCTCGACAAGACCTTTCCCACTATGGACTGTTCCATCTGAATACTCGGTCCGAAGATGACGGATGCCGGTCGGCATCCCAACATTACGCTCTTAACGATGAGTGAGGTGAAAGAGATCACGGGGTTCGTGGGCAGCTTTCACGTGCGCGTACTTAAGAGAGCGAGGTATGTGAAGGAGAAGGAGTGCACGGCCTGCGGCGACTGCGTCGAGGTCTGCCCGGTCATCATTCCCGATGAGTTCAACATGGGTCTGAGCTCCCGCCGGGCCATCTATTCGCCTTTTCCACAGGCAGTGCCGGGGGCTTTTGCCGTGGATATCACCCGGTGCCTGGGCCACAATCCCATCATCTGCGGAAAATGCATCGAGAAATGCAAGAAACACTGCATCGACTTCGACATGAACGATGAGGAGATGGAGTTCGACGTCGGTACAATCATCGTGGCCACCGGGATGGAGGTCTATGATCCGACTATCCTCGATGAGTATGGTTACACACGTTATGAGAACGTACTGACGAGCATGGAACTGGAGCGCCTTATCAATGCCGGCGGACCTACGAGCGGCAAGGTCATCCGCCTGACAGATGGCAAGATTCCTAAGTCCGTCGCCTTTATCCAGTGCGTGGGGTCCCGATCCCAGCGGCGGGGCCGGCCTTACTGCTCGAATGTCTGCTGCATGAACACTGTGAAGAGCACGATCATGCTCAAAGAACACTATCCGGACATAGAAGTGAAGGTGTTTTATATTGACATCCGGGCCTTCGGCAAGGGATTCGAGGATCTGTTCCGGCGAAGCAAGGGCATGGGTGTCCGTTACATCCGGGGCCTTCCCGGCGACATAAAACAGGACCCCGCAACTGGGGATCTGATACTGACGGTGGAAAACACGGCGACAAATGAGTTGGAGAGCCACCATACCGAAATGGTCGTCCTTGCTGTAGGCCTCGAGCCGGCATCGGACATGAAGGTTATTCAGGAGATGCTGGCGCTCCAGACAACATCGGACGGCTTCTACATGGAAGCCCACCCTAAGATGCAGCCTGTGGATGCGGCGACACGGGGGATATTCTTTGCCGGTTGCGCCGAAAGTCCCAAAGACATAAAAGATTCCGTCACCCAGGCCTCTGCGGCCACTGCCCGGGCCATGCGCCTCATGAATCCCGGTTCGCTCACTGTGGAGGCGATCACAGCAGAAGTTGACTCCGAACTGTGCAACTCCTGCGGCCTGTGTGCAAAGGTGTGCCCGTACAATGCCATCAGCGTGGATACAAAGGCAAAGATGGCGGCGGAAGTCACCGAAGCGGCATGCGCGGGGTGCGGCACATGCGCGGCCGAATGTCCCACCATGGCCATCACGATGAATCATTTCACTGACGCGCAGATCGAGGCTCAGATTGACGCCGTCCTGGAAGAGGATGCGGCCGACAGGATACCGGTCTTCGCGTGCAACTGGTGCTCCTATGCGGGCGCCGATTTTGCCGGTGTCTCGCGACTTCACTATCCGCCCAACACCCGCCTGATCCGGACCATGTGCTCCGGAAGGGTGCACGAGAAGTTCATCTGGCGCGCTTTCGCCAAGGGGGCTCCCGTAGTACTGGTATCGGGCTGTCACATCGGCGACTGCCACTACATGAACGCCAATCAGTGGACGGAGCGGCGTATCAAACGCATCTGGAAGAAGATGGAAAAGATGGGCCTCCGCACCGAAAGGCTAAGCCTGGAGTGGATAAGCGCGGCGGAAGGACTTCGCTTCCAGGAGGTCATGGAGAAGATGGAAAAGATCAGAAAAAGCGTCACTCCCAAGGAAATCGCCAAAACCATGCGCATCGCAAAAGAGCAAAAGACCCGTTCGAAAAGCAAGGCGTCGGCTGCTGGCATGAAACAAATTAAATAATATGTTCTCGGCGATTAAGACAATGAGCCCCGGAGGTCCTTCCGGGGTTTTTCTGTTTTTGCACGGGTTGATATCACGGCCGTATTTATACGATAGAAAACAGTTATGTTAGAACAGGATGTTATTATAGAGAAAGAAGATCAGGCAGGGGATTGGTCTTCCCGCTGGCTCATAGGCCTCGTTAACTTTTTTCTCAGCTTCGCTACGATGAGCTCATTTATCTTTGTTCCCCTCCTGGGTGCACAGTTAGGGGCGTCCGACTTTGAAGTCGGCCTTGTGGGTGCAGCCTATGGGATCGCCTTCTTATTTTCTTCTCTTTTCTCAGGCTGGAAATCCGACCATCTGGGAAGGCTTCTCTTTGTACGGTGGGGGCTTTTGATAAGCAGCGTGGCCTTTGCTGCCCAGCTCCTGGCGCACAGCGTCCCGGCATTAATTATCGTTAGAGGAGCTGTGGGCCTTGCCCTCGGCATTGCCGTTGGGGCAACAATCACCTACGCTTTTGAATGCGGCGCTAATATGGGGAAATACAGCTCCTACGGGTCCCTGGGATGGATTTTCGGCGCCGCGGCTTCAGCACTGGTTGGCGATATCAAACTTCTTTTCTGGCTCAGTTTTCTGTTTTGCCTGCTTGCCTTTTTCATCTCTCTGGCCTTCCAGAAGGTGCCGTCGTATAAATTCTCCAAACCTCCCAATCTGTGGTTTGTAATGCGCCGGGACTACCGCGTTTACCTTGCCGTGTTCCTGCGGCACCTGGGGGCGAGCGCCGTCTGGGTCATTTTCCCGCTGTATCTGGTTTCCATTGGCCTCGATAAATTTTGGATCGGTCTCTTATGGGGCGTTAATTTTGTCGTGCAATTTCTGGTGATGCGCCAGCTCGAGAGGTTTTCCGAATTTAAGACTTTTTTCTGGGGGCAGGTGCTTTCAGTTTTTGTGTTCATAGCGTATGCTTTTTTGACAAGCCGGCTTTCCCTGGTTATATTGCAGGTGATCGTGGGAGTGGCCTGGTCATGTCTCTATGTCGGCGCCTTGCTAATCGTATTGCGCGGCGGGAAAGAAAAGGGTACTGCCGGGGGCATATTCCAGTCTACCCTTAATCTGTGCAATGCCGTAGGGCCGCTGCTCGGCGGTCTTATCGCCCAGGGATGGGGGTACCGCGGCGTTATGCTTTTCGCTGCCGCCCTATGCGTGGGTGGTATGTTCGTAACTGTGCCGGCCCGTCAGCCCGCGTCCGACAGTTAGTGTAGTGTCTCACAGATGACTATATTCCACTGGTCATTCCCATGAAGATGGGAATCCAGATTTCCAGTCTCCCTTTTATTAAGGGGAAAATTCCCCGTCCGCCCCCTTTTATAAAGGGGGTTGGGGGGATTTTATACTCGGGAACTAAGGTGAATGGTGAGAAATCATGTTTTACAGTGAACCCGTGACGGAGATCATCCGAAAACGTTTTTCCTGCCGGACATATTTTGAAAAGCCCATTGCGGAAGAAGAGAGGGGGCGTCTGTCCGATTTCCTGTCTGCTACCGGTGCAGGACCATTCGGTACGGCGGTGCGCTTTAAACTTATAGCAACGACGGATCAGGATCGAAAGGCCCTGAAGGGACTGGGCACATATGGCTTTATCAGGGGCGCAACGGGATTTATCGTGGGCGCCGTGGGACCTTCCCGGAAGAACATGGAAGACTTTGGCTACATGATGGAAACCGTAATTCTCTTTGCGACGGACATGGGGCTGGGCACATGCTGGCTGGGAGGCAGTTTCACCAGGAGCAGCTTTGCAAGAAGGATTTCCGCGACTGTTAACGAACTTGTGCCTGCCGTAACTTCCGTGGGATATATTTTAAGGAAGGAGCAGTCGGGGGTGACAATCCGTCAGCTTGTGGGGGGCCACAACCGGCAGCCCTGGGGGAATCTATTCTTCCGGGAGACGTTTGGCATTCCTCTCTCGCCTGATGAAGCCGGTCCCTATGCAGTGCCGCTGGAAATGGTGCGGATAGCACCATCCGCCACAAACAAACAGCCCTGGAGAATTATCAAAGACGGTGATTACTGGCACTTCTATATGCAGCGTACCAGGGGGTACGGCAACAGCCTAACTTTCAAACTCTTAAACATAGCGGATTTGCAGCGGGTGGATTTGGGCATCGCCATGTGTCATTTCGAGATGACCGCGGGCGAACTTGGCTTGAAAGGCAAGTGGGTCAATAAGGAGCCAAAGATCGAAAAGCCGGACACCCTTTGCGAATACACCGCAAGCTGGATTGGAGATTTCTTATAACCTTTCCGATTCATGGCCATTCCGGCGACCATTCGTTTTGCAATACTGCACTGCCCTCCTAATTTCTACAATAATTACGTATGGTGTGCCCCGAATTATTTGACTCATTGACAACTTCCTGTTATTTTTATAAATTTAATGTTAACATTCTCGGTAGACTTCAAACGCAAATCGTGATAATCAGAAGAACCATCTGCGTCATCAACGGTATCTTACAGCCAAGTGATATTGACATACAACAATCCTTTATTTATTTTGGAACCGAAAAGAATTCTGATCAAGCAAATATCAAAACGAAAAAGGAGGCACCCCAATGGTAATCAATAATGTTTCCCGGAAAGCGGTTCTGGCATTCTTGCTTCTCACATTAACCCTAACTATAGTCACGCCGTCGTGGGCGGGGTTAACGTACGGGCGTGAGAAGCTCAAAGGCACATCAAAAACTATGGGAGACTTCAATCTCTCTAATCGCTTTAACTTGGAGATCGATGGCGTCTCAGTGGCAGGTGTACACACTATCGAGGGTATCGAGACCGAGTCTGATATTGTAGAGTATAAAGATGGTGAAGATGGGGT
>Ga0209777_10000647_pt1 | contig 55353 bp, 42 predicted proteins | sample FrelakmetHBP12HB_FD_187147 | JGI IMG/M metagenome (GOLD analysis project Ga0209777, IMG submission 187147) | Freshwater lake sediment microbial communities from the University of Notre Dame, USA, for methane emissions studies -HBP12 HB (SPAdes)... | ecosystem: Environmental > Aquatic >...
CCCCTCTTCCACGACGAGAAAGAGCCCCAGGACATCTGAACTCCGCCCCGTTTCGGCAAGATCGTGATCCTGAAGCCGGTTTTGGAAGAACTGTATCCGACCGCAAGACCGTTTTGCGGAATCGCTGAGATCGCGGATCGCCCCTGGACAGCACGCCTTGAAGGCTGTATAATTCGGTCGGCTTGACATGGGCCGGCTCGACCGGGGCTCGATCGGCGAAACGCGGCCGGCGGGAGATCCCCCTCCGACGCGAGCCGGGCTTTTACATTCCAGGAGGGCAGGCTCCATGGGTTCGCACGGTCGCTTTCTACTTGCCGCATCGCTCGCGCTCCTCGTCCTCGCGACGATCCCCGCATTCGCCGCCGTTCCGTTCGCGATCAACGAAACAATCCTGGCGCCCGACGGGACGTCGCTCACGCGGTCCGTGACGATGGCCACGACGACGCCGGCGACCGCACCGGACATCGCGTCGCCGGGCCCGGCGGGATCCCGCGATGCGAACACATACTTGTGGCTCGACCGAAATCACCTGAACGCGGTCGCCGAGAACGTGAACATATGCGGAACCGGCATGATCGGCGTGGTCGGCTGGTGGCTCAACAACATGAGGTTCGCGGTCTACCGCGTACCCGGAGGCAGCGGGACGCCGCAGTGGACGCGCCCGATGCCCGCCGCGCAGTTCCAGATCCCCGTCGACGCCGATGATCTCGCCGACCGGCTCGTCACCACCGCGCGGGGCGAGTCTTTGTATGTGTTCGACGCAGCCGACCCGGATCCGCTCTTTTCGAACTGGTTCAATGCCCCGCTCGTCGGGTACAAGGTCGGCGTCTCGGACTTCGGCAACACGATCGTCGGATGCGGCGGCAACCCCGCCGGCGGCGAGGGCGAGGTCCGGGTCTTCGACGGCGCGACCTACGCCCTTCGCTTCAAGAAGCCGCTGCCTGCCCCGCCCGAGGGTGCCTGCGTGTCCGGCGACGGACTGGTCGTCGCGGCCAATGTCCGCGGCTTCGTCAAGATCTGGGACGCGATGACCGGCGCGCAACGGGACTCGGTCGCAATCGCCGGCGAGACGCAGACCCCGGCGGTCCTTTCCGCGGACGGGTCGTACCTCGTGACCGGTGGCTTCAACAAAACCGTGAAGCTCTACCATTGGGACGGAGCCCACTACACGCTCGTTTGGTCGCACAACATTCCCGGAACGACGTGGGTCACGGCGCTCGCGATCTCGCGCAACGGATCGACGATTGCCGCCGGAACCTGGACCAACGGCTCGCAGATGGGCGGGAAGCTCGTGGCTTACGACCGTTCGAGCTCGACCCCTCTCTGGACGGACTCAGGGTTCGGCGACGAGGTCGCGTCGGTCGCCCTGACCGAGGACGGGGCCATGATCGCAGCCGGCTGCTGGGGACGCAGTGGCGGGACCTACGGAAACGTGATCAGCGTCTACCTGCGCGGATCATCGGTCCCGGTCTCGACGATCGGGGACGACGCGGTCGCGGGTGTCGGCTCGTGCATGTCCGTCGACCTCAGTCGGGACGGGCACTTCCTCCTTGCAGGCGGCAAGGCGGTCCATGCGCGCGAGTACGGCTCCGGCGGATGGGTGATGGCGATCCAGGTCGCGAACCCAGCCGACGTCGCCGGCAACCTCGGCACACCCGCGTCGCGAAGGATCGAGGCCGGGCCGAATCCGTTCAGAGGCTCGCTCCGAATCACCGCCCCGGGGAACGTTCGCATCGTCTCCGCGGATGGACGTGTGATCCGCAGGGGTCTCGGCTCGATGTGGGACGGCCGCGATGATGCCGGCCGCGTCGTGCCCGCCGGGACGTACTTCATCCGCGGGGAGGCGCCGGGCGCTGGCGCGTTGCGGATCGTGCGGATCCGATAGCGCGCGCCGCGTGCACGCCACTGGTTCCCGAGGGTCGCGCCGCGTAGAATCCCGAGCGGGATGACGCGGCTCTCGGGTATTCAAGACCTCATCGTCGCGCAGCTGCGGGACGGCAAGCGGCGCGACCTCCTCGTTTCGGCCGGCGCCGGCTCCGGCAAGACGCTCGTCCTGGTCGAGAGCGTCATCGCCGCGCTGCGCTCGGGGATCTCGCTCGATCGGATTCTCGTCGTGACCTTCACGGACAAGGCCGCGACCGAGATGCGGGACCGCATCTACCGGGACCTCGAGAAGGACGACGACCTCGCCGCGCTGCGCCTGCGATTGCCACAAGCGTGGATCTCGACGATCCATTCCTTCTGTCTCCGGCTGCTCCGCGAACGGTTCGAGAAGGCCGGCATCGATCCGAACTTTCGCGTCCTGTCGGAAGAGGACGCGCGCCTCCTGCTCGACGACGCGCTGACCCGCGTCTTCCATGAGGAGTATGCGAAGCGATCGGACGCCGAGGCCTTCGAAGAGCTGGTCGAGATGTGCGGCTTCGACGAGAAGGGCGAGCGGCTGCGCGACGTCATCCGCCGCTTCCTCGCCTGTGCCCGGACATCCGAGCGTCCCCGCGATTTCCTGGGACGGCACGCCTCGATGCTCCGGCGCCCGTTCTCGAATTGGGAAGACCTCCCCTGGGCGCCGGAATACGGCCTCCGCCTCGCGCGCGCGTGGCGGGCTGCGGTCGGGGTTCTACGCGTCGTCGCGGACGGGGCGGGCGGCAAGCTCTCCGCGATCGCCGACGGGCTCGAGGAGATCGATCCAGCCGACCTCGCGCATCCGATTTCACAGAAGCGGGTCGTCGCGCGCATGAACGCGCTCGGGATTGTGAAAAGAGGGGAGAAAGGCCGCCTCGGGATCTCCCTGCCGTCGCTTCCGCCCGGATTGGGGCCGCTCAAAGCCGTCAAGGAGATCGCGGCGAACGCGTTCCGGTCCGAGTGGATCGACGAGCTTCCGATCGATCCGGCGCGCATCAAGAGCGACGAGGGACGCGCGGCGCGCCTCGGCTTGACCCTGATCTCGCTCACGCAACGCGTCTGGAACGCGTATGAGGCTTCGAAGGAGCGCCTCGGCCGCCTCGACTTCGAGGACCTGCAGATCCGCGCGCTCGATCTGATCACGGACGCAGATGGAACCGATCTCGCGGTCCGCTTCGATCGGGTCTTCGTCGACGAATTCCAGGACGTGAACGGCCTCCAGCACGAGCTCCTTTCGCGCGTCTGCGATCCCGCGGCCATGTTTCGCGTCGGCGACATCAAGCAGAGCATCTACCAGTTCCGCCTCGCGGATCCGGAGATCATCCGAACGCTGGCCGGCGGCAGGCCGATTGTGAAGGTCAGGGAGACCGCCCCGGAGGACGCGCTCGCATGGAACGTCCTCCTGCCGACGAACTACCGGAGCCTGCCGCCGGTCCTCGCGATCGTCAACGAGATCGCGCGCGGCCTGTTCCTGCCGGCGGAGATCGGCTCGACGTACGACGAGCAGCGGCTCGTCCCGAATCCCGAAGCCGATGCGAAGACGGGCCCGGACGTGGAGATGCTGCTCGTGCATGAAGACGCAGCGGAGGGGGACAAGGCCGCGGCGGACGAGCACGCGCCGGACGAGGCCCCGGACGCCGACGAGCGCGAGAAGCCCGATCTGCGCGACTTCGAGTGGACCGCAATCGCGCGCCGCATCCGGGAGATGATCGACATGGGCGACGAGGTGCGCGACCCCGAGACGATGGAGTCGCGCCCGGTCCGCTACTCGGACATCGCGATCCTCCTGAGGGCGCACGCGAATGCCCCCACCCTTGCCCGTCGCCTCGAGGAAGAAGGGATCGCGTGCTCGCTCGGCACCGGCGAGCCCTTCTTCGAGGCTCCCGAGGTGCGCGATCTCCTGAACCTCCTGCGCGTCACGGACAATCTCCTCGACGACATCGCGCTTGCTGCGGCGCTCCGCTCTCCTGCCTTCGGCTGGACCGACGCGGAGCTGCTCTGCCTGCGCCTCGCGCTGCCGGGCGCCGCACACCTGGCCTATTCGATGGCGGTAGTGGCGGACAGAGCGGACCTCGCGGACGCCATCCTTCCTTCCCTTCCAGAGGAGCGCGCGATCCTCTGCGGCGAGCGCGAGACGCTGCCCGATGAGCCTCCGTTCGCGACGCTGCCGGGGCGTTGCCGCGAGGCGATCGAGCCGATCCTGCGCTGGCGCGACGCGGCGGGGGGGACCGAGCTTCCCTCTCTCGTCACGCGCGTCCTCGAGGAAACGGGCCTGCCGCGCAGCGTCGCGTCCCTCCCCGGAGGGCTTCGCCGCCAGGCGAACCTGCGCAAGCTGATCGGGATCTCGCGCCGGTACTCACAGGACGCGGGCCACAGCCTGCACCGGTTCCTCCGGTGGTGCGAATCCCTCGAGGAGAGAGACGCGAAGATCTTCCAGGCGCCGGTCTCGGCCGAGTCGGTCCCGGCCGTGCGAATCGTGACGATCCACGGCGCAAAGGGGCTCGAGTTCCCGGTCGTCATCCTCGCGGAAATGGGGCGTCGTTTCATGCTCGGCGCCGGCAACAAGGCGCTCGTCCCGGGACGCGCGTACCTCGGGGTCCGGCTTCTCGACCAAGCGGACTACATCCTGCGCCACCCCCTCCCGTTGCGCCTCCTGATCGATGCCCGCGACGACGAGGGGATCGCCGAGGAGAAGCGAGTCCTGTATGTGGCGCTCACGCGCGCGCGCGATCGCCTGATCCTCTCGGGCGTCCACTCGAAGAGGACCATCCCCGAAGCGATCCATCAGGAGCTGTACCGGAAGGCCATCCATCGGGGGGACAAGACCGGAGACGCGGTGATGCACTCCCTGCTCAAGAAAAAGCCGATGCCGATCGCCTGGATCGCCTATGCCCTGCCGCCGCTGCCCGGACCGGCGCCGGCGGGCGCTGCGCAACGCGTCGGGGATCTCCCGCTCGTCGTGCGGTGGATCGCGGCGGCGGCGGTCGTGGAGAGCGAGCCCGCCGCGAACCCGATCCGCGCGATCGAGCGGAGCCTGCGCGATCTGAAGCCGGTCGATGTCCCCGGCGAACCCGATCCCGACGCGAAAGAGGCGCTCGCCCGAACCACGCAAAGGGCCTCGTTGCCGTCCCCCGGCCATCTCGCAACCGCCCGCGGGAAGATCTGGGCGACGGAGTTCAAGAGCGGTCGGGATTTCGTCCACCGGATCCCGCGCGACGCGCCGGATGACGGCGAGACGGACGAGGCCGCATCTCCGCTCGTCCCGGACACCGGCGCAGCCGATGCGGCGGCCGCGGAGGGAACCACGATCCACGCGTTGCTCGAACGGCTCGATTTCGCGGGATGCGACGCAACGAACCTCGCCGCGCGCGTCGAGGACGCGGCCGCCCGGATTGACGGGATCGCGCCTGCGGCCTGCGATGTGGTGCTTGGCGGGATCGCCCGGCTCCTCGCGCTCCCGATCGGCGCCGCGCTCGCATCCACGCCCGCCGGAGCGCTGCACCGGGAGGTCGCGTTCAGCCTGCGCGTTCCGATCCTCGAGATCACCCAGTGGATGCCCGATCTCCGCGCCGAGATCCTCACCTCCGACGAGTGGAAGGATTGGGTCGAAGCGGACGGCGACGGCGCCTCCCTGCGGATTCGCGCCGACAGGTCCCCCGAGGCCGGCGCGCACTGGGTCCTCGTGCAAGGCAGGATCGACGCGGCTTTCCGCGACGCGGACGGCGGCTGGACGGTCCTCGACTGGAAATCGGATCGCATCCCTGCCGAGGGCCCGCTCCTGGACGAGCGCGTCGCTCTCTATCGCGGGCAGATGGAGATCTACCGCCGCGCCGTGCGCGACCTGTTCGGCTCGCCCGTGCGCGCCGCCCTGTTCTTCCTGCGGCCCGGCATGCTGCGCGATGTCTAGCCGGCCCCCCGTCCCGCCGTCATACTCATCTCATGAACCGAGCGCGTGAGATGAAACGATGACGACCTATCTGAAATGGCTGCGCGATCGGGTCGGGACCGAGCCGGTGATCCTCGTCTACGCGACCGCGCTCATCCGCGATCGCGCCGGAAGGATCCTCTTCCAGCACCGCGGCGATTTCCCGATCTGGGGGTTGCCCGGCGGTCTTCTCGAGCCGGGTGAGACGATCCTCGAGACCCTTGTCCGCGAGGCGCGCGAGGAGACCGGCTACGAGATCGCGCCACGCCGTTTCGTCGGTCTATACACGTCTCCCGAATACGCGGTCCACTACCGGAACGGCGATCTCGTCCAGCAGGTGACCGCCTGCTTCGAGTGCGGGATCACGGGAGGGGACAGTCGTCCGGACGGACACGAGTCCCTCGCGCAGGAGTTCCTCACCCCCGCGCAGGCGCCTCCGATGTTCCCCTGGTACGAGCAGATGCTGCGCGACGCCGAGTCGACCCGCTCCGGCCCGACTCGCTTCGATGCGGGCACTGCAACCGGCACGAACCCCTATCCCGACGGACTCGTTCGCTTCATCCGTTCCAAGGTCGGCCGCGAGCCGATCCTCCTGCCGTGCGCGTGCGCCGTGATCCGGGACAGCGATGGCCGCGTTGCCCTGATCCGCCGCTCCGACTCCGGGCTATGGGGACAGCCATGCGGAGCGATGGAGGTCGGCGAGCGGATCGACGTGACAATCACCCGCGAGGTTCTCGAGGAAACCGGCCTCGAAGTGCGGGCCGAACGGCTGACCGGCTTCTACGCCGGCCCCGAGCAGCGGAATGTCTACCCGAACGGCGATCAGGTGTGGCTTGCGACCGCCGTTTTCCTGTGCACGATCACGGGGGGCGCCCCGCGCCCGGACGGGATCGAAACGACCGATGTCGGTTTTTTCGAAATCGACAACCTCCCGTTCGAGAACAATCCGTGGGCGAAGCGGACCCGACGCCGCATCGCCGACGCGCTACACGGCGGCCCCGAGGCCGCCGCCGACTGAGACCGCCGGACAAGACGAGGAGACCGAATCGACATGAAGGTACTGATCATCGTGAACGACCCCCCTTACGGAACCGAGAAAGCATTCAACGCACTGCGCCTCGCCCTGGCATTGCGGCAGGAACATCCAGAAGAAGATGTCCGCATGTTCCTGCTGTCCGATTCGGTCATCTCGTCGCTACCGAACCAGCATCGTCCCGAGGGGAACTACAACATCGAGACGATGCTGCAGGACGCGATCTCGAAGGGGGTCAGCGTCAAGGCATGCGTCACGTGCATCGATGCGCGCGGCCTCTTCGGGATGGGTCTCGTTCCCGGTGTGGAGGTGAGCTCGATGGTCGACCTCGCGCACTGGGTCGCGGACTCGGATCGGATCGTGACGCTGTAGCGTCGCCGTCGAGTCCTCCGCACTAGAATCCCGCCGCCAGCCCCTCGCCGCGCGGATCGGTGCACGCGAGCCACCCACCGCCGTCGAGACGCTCGATCACCTGGACGAAGCCGCTTCCGTCCCAGGGACCGACGCGCACGACCGGGTGCCCGAGCGCCTCGAGCCGGCGGCGCACCTCGCGCGGGAGGCGTGCCTCGACCTCGACGCGGTCCCGTTCGTCGATCCCCCATCGCGGCGCGCGCAACGCCTCGGCCAGCGGCCGCGAATGTGCAAGGCGCGCGCGCAGCACTTGCACATTTGTCTGGACCTGCCGCTCGCCTCCCGGCGTCCCCCCGAGAATCCACGGTTTCCCGCCGCGCAGCGTCATCCAGGTATTCAGTGTGTGGATCGTCCGCTTCCCCGGCGCGAGACAGTTGGGCGAAGCCGGATCGAGCGAGAAGCCGGTCATCCGGTTGTTCAGGATGACGCCCGTCCCGGGGACGATGTACCCCGCGCCGAACGGATGAAAGATCGACTGGATCCAGCTGACGGCGTTGCCCTCCGGATCGACCGCGCAGAGGTACGTCGTGTCGGCCCCCTCGCGCGCTCGAAAGCGTGGATCGCAGTACGCGGTCGTCGCATCCCGCCGCGCGCGGGCTTCGCGGTACGCCAGGATCTGGGCGTGCATCTCCTGCGCTATCCCGCGCGCCGTGTCGGGATCGAATCGTGCCTCTGTGCGGTCCGCCTCGTCGAGCCATTTCAAGATCTCTAGAACCATCCCGCCTTGGGAGATGGGCGGTTGCTCGAGGATCGTGCAGTCGCCTTCACCGTGTCCCGGAAGGTCGAGCGTGAGCGGGTCCCGCTCATCGGTCTCATGCGCGGCGAGGTCGTCGCGCGACATCGGCCCGCCGCGGGCGAGCAGGTCCTCGACGATCCGCTCGCCGAGCGGTCCCCGGTAAAGATGTCCCGTCCCTTCGCGCGCCAGTTCGCGAAGTGTTTCGGCCAGGTCGGGCTGTCGGACCCAGGTTCCCGCGGGGGTCACGTCACCGTCGCGCAGGAACATCGCAACGAGTCCCGGGTCCGCCTCGATCAGCAAACGGTGGAGCCGTCCGGCACGCTCCCACCGCCCGCCAACCGGGAATCCGTCTTCGGCAAGCGCGATCGCAGGCGCGAAGATCTCCCCTGCCGGCAGGCGTCCCAGCATCTCGAGGAGGTGGAACCATGCACCGACCATTCCGGGAACGGTGATAGGCAATGGACCACGCAACGGGATCGCGCCATTGGACGCAACCGCTTCCACATCAATCGCTTGAGGAGCTGCGCCGCTTCCCTGGATCGCACGGGCGCGACCGGTTCGCGCATCCCAGACGATCGCAAAGGCGTCCCCACCGATGTGACTCGCCCACGGTTCGACGACGGTGAGAACGGCGCCGGCCCCCACCGCCGCGTCGGCCGCAGTTCCGCCCCGGCGCATCAGTTGCAGGGCGGCTTCGGTCGCAAGCGGGTGGGAAGTCGCGACTGCGGCCCTCGGACTCCGTGTGGGCGGGTGCTCGATCACAGAACCTCCTTGCGTACTCAGAATCGGTTTTGCTAATCTTAACATCTTAAGCACCCGATTCGATGGAAGTGAGCATAGACCCGAACATGATCACAGAGACTTTCCCGGTTGGGATCTTCGAATGCAACTGCACCGTCCTGGGGGACGAGGAGACCCGTCGCGCCCTGGTGATCGACCCGGGGGACGAGCCGCAGGTGATCCTGGCATGTCTGGAGAGGCTCAACCTCAAGCTCGAGACAATCCTCCACACCCACGCCCACATCGACCACATCGGCGCGACGAAGGCGCTCGCCGAGGCGACCGGAGCGGAAATCCTCCTGCATCCGGGGGACCGTTTCCTCTATGAGAGCGCCGCGGCACAGGCGCAGGCTTTCGGGCTCGTGCCTCCGGCCGTCGCGTCCGTCAATCGCTGGATCGAGGATGGCGACGAGGTCCGGTGCGGCTCCATCCACGGAGAGATCCTCTACACGCCGGGGCATTCCCCCGGCAGCGTCTGCCTCCGGATCCAGGGATCCGCGAAGGGCGGCGACGAGGCGCCCCGGCTCTATTCCGGGGACACGCTCTTCTTCGGGAGCATCGGGCGGACCGATCTCCTGGGAGGGGACATGGGGGCGATCCTCCGCTCGATCCACGAGCGGCTCATGACGCTCCCCGACGAAACCCTTGTCATTCCCGGCCACGGTCCGATGACGGAGATCGGCCGGGAACGAAGAACGAACCCATTCATCCGATGAAGAGACGCCCGATTCAGGAGAAGCTCGCCGAGTACACGAAGCGGATCGTCGAAACGTACAAGGACGATGCGCCCGGCGCCCACAATCTCGATCATCGCCGCCGGCTCCCGTCGTTGGAGAAGACGATCACCGTCCTCGGCAAGATCATCGAGGTTCTCTATCCGGGTTTCTACGGCAACCAGCACCTGACGAGCGGCAATGTCACCTATCACATCGGCGCGTTGCTCGATGACATCGCGGACGACCTGGACGAGCAGATCTACCTCGCGATGCGAAACGAATGCCCCGAAGAGGACCCATGCGCGCACTGCGCGCAGTTCGCGGACACGGCGGTCGAGCGCTTCATCGAGGGCCTCCCTGCGGTCCGCCGGCTCCTCACCCTCGACGTCCAGGCCGCGTTCGACGGCGATCCCGCGGCGAAGAGTTTCTCCGAGATCGTGCTCGCCTATCCGGGGCTTGAGGCCATCACCGTCTATCGGATCGCGCACTCGCTCCACGCGCTCGAGGTCCCGCTCCTGCCGCGCATCATGACCGAGTACGCCCACCGCAAGACCGGCGTCGACATCCATCCCGGGGCCGAAATCGGGCAGAGCTTCTTCATCGACCACGGGACCGGCGTCGTGATCGGCGAGACGACCGTGATCGGCGCGAACGTGAAGCTCTATCAGGGCGTCACGCTCGGCGCCCTTTCCTTCGCGAAGGACGAACGAGGCCGTCTGATCCGCGGAACAAAGCGTCATCCGACGATCCAGGACGACGTCGTGATCTATGCCGGGGCCACGATCCTGGGCGGGAGCACCGTGATCGGGAAGGGTTCCGTCGTCGGCGGTAACACGTGGGTCACGCATTCCCTCGAGCCGTACAGCCGGGTCATCAGCACGCCACAGGAACAGCAGCGCATCGAGCCGGGCGAGAACCCCGCCGGCCGCGATCGATGTTGACGCCCCCGCGACCGACATAGATCCCGACGAACATCCGTAACATTGCGATAGAGACCTTCCACCGCCGTTCCGGGCCGAAGGAGACGGAGATGAACATATTCAATTCGATCATCGACACGATCGGGCGCACGCCGCTCGTTCGCACCCCGCACCTTTCCAAGGGATTGAAGGCCGACGTTGTCTTCAAGCTCGAGTCGTTCAACCCAATGTCGAGCGTCAAGGACCGGATCGCCTGGTCGATGGTCCACGATGCGATCAATCGGGGCGTGATCAAGGAAGGAACGACCGTGATCGAGCCGACCTCCGGGAACACCGGGATCGGGCTCGCCTTCATCTGCTCGGCGCTCCGGATCCCGCTCATCCTCACGATGCCCGAGACGATGTCGCTCGAGCGCCGCAAGGTGATCGCGGCGTTGGGCGCGCAGATCGTCCTGACCGAAGGGCCGAAGGGGATGAAGGGCGCGGTCGTGAAGGCCGAGGAGATTCAGAAGGAGACGCCGAACTCGATCATCATCGGTCAGTTCGTGAACCCCGCGAACCCCGAGATCCACCGCAAGACGACGGCGGTCGAGATCTGGAATGACACCGACGGCAAGGTGGACGTCTTCGTGGCCGGCGTCGGGACGGGCGGAACGATCACGGGCGTCGGCGAGATCTTGAAATCGCGCAAGCCGGCCGTGAAGGTGATCGCGGTCGAGCCCGCCGCGTCGCCGCTCCTCACGCAGAAGCGGGCAGGGGAGGAGCTGAAGCCCGGTCCGCACAAGATCCAGGGGATCGGCGCGAACTTCATACCCGACGTGCTGAACCTCTCGATCCTCGACGACGTCGTCCAGGTGACGAACGAAGAGGCGTTCGAGACGGCGCGTCGGTTGACCCGCGATGAGGGATTGATGGTCGGGATCTCGAGCGGCGCGGTCGCGTGGGCGACGTACAAGGTCGCGGCGCGCCCCGAGAACGCCGGGAAACTGATCGTCGCGGTCCTCGCGAGCCACGGCGAGCGGTACCTCTCGACCGGGTTGTTCGACTGATGCGGTCGGGCGCGTCCCCGCCGCGAGGCGCGCCCTCATCGCAACCTCCGTTGACAGTCGGCGTACGTCCCCGGTAACGTCCGGAGCGATGAAACGCCGAGAGTTTCTCCGGACCGGGGTCGAAGCGGTCGCCGCCGGGGCGATTCTCCCGCTATCTGGGTTCGAACGGGTTCTCTTTGCGCAAACCGTCCCTCTTCTCGCCGTCGCCCATGGTCCCAGCGCGCCCGCCATCACGATCGCCTCGATCGACGCGCTCGGCGGGATGGGGCGGTTCGTGCGCCGCGGCGACCGAGTCGTAGTCAAGGCGAGCATCGGGTGGGATCGCACCCCCGAGCAGGCGGCAAACACGAATCCCGAAGTCGTCGCGACCGTGGTCCGACTCGCGCTGGCCGCGGGAGCCAAATCCGTTCTTGTTCTCGATAATCCGTGCAACGACCCGCGCCGCTGCTACCTCCGCTCGGGCATCGCGGACGCGGTCCGCGCCGCCGGCGGAAAGGTCGACTTCTTCGAAGAGGGGCGGACGAGAAAGATGGCGATCGGCGGCGAGAGGGTGCGCGAGTGGCTCGTCCATCCCGCGTTCGTCGAGAGGGACGTTTTGATCAACGTCCCGATCGCGAAGCACCACGGCCTCGCCGGCCTGACCCTCGGGATGAAGAACTGGCTCGGCGCGATCGGCGGGCCGCGCAATCGGCTCCACCAGGAGATCCACACCTCGATCGTCGACCTGTCGGCCTTTTTCAAGCCACAGCTCACCGTGATCGATGGCGTGCGGATCCTGACGCGCGGCGGACCGCAGGGCGGGAGCCTCGACGACGTTCGTAGGCTGGACACGGTGATCGCCTCTGCCGATCTTGTCGCGGCGGAAGCGCGGGGCGGCGCCCTCTTCGGGCGCAAGGTGGACGAGCTCGCGCAGGTCGGGATTGCCGCGGGGCGGGGCCTCGGTCGGGCCGTCTGGAGCGAGGCGGAAGAGCGCATGATCGAGGTGCCCTCGTGATGGGGAGGCGTATTTGAACGAGGTGACCGGAGGATAGAGATGCTCCGGCGCGCCCGCATCGCCATTCAGCTCGCGTTCCTCGCGCTCTTCTTCTATCTCCTCATCCGGACGGTCGGCACCGGCGAGGACCGGCTCGGTCCCCCCGTTCGCGCGTTCCTCGACTTCGATCCGCTGATCGCGCTCACGACATGGCTCCGGACCCATGCGCTTCCAGGGGCGATGGCGCTCGCCGCCGTCACGGTGGCTCTGACCTTCCTCCTCGGCCGCTTCGTCTGCGGATGGGTCTGCCCGTTGGGGACGCTCTCGCAGATCTCGTTGCGGATCGGGCGGCGGCGCCACGCGGAACGCTCTCGCGACGGCTGTACCGCCGCGCAGCGCTGGAAATACCTGGTTCTCCTGTTCGTCCTCGCGGGCGCGGCCGCCGGCGCCTTATGGACCGGCATCCTTGATCCGATCTCGCTCACCGTTCGCTCGCTCAGTCTGGGCTTCGGCCCGGCCGCCGAGTCCGTGACCCGCGCGGTTGCGAATGCGCTCGCCCGCACGCCGCTCGGACGCGCGACCGACCCGGCATACGAATGGATCCGCGACAACGTCCTCGCCCCGCGACCCCCACTGTTCGAGCAGGGGATGCTTCTTGCGACCATCTTCATCGGGCTGCTCGCGCTCTCGTGGTGGCGGCGGCGCTTCTGGTGCCGCGTCCTCTGCCCGCTCGGCGCGCTCCTCGGAGCGATCGCGCAAGGCGGGTCCCTGGCCCTGAAGCAACAGGAATCCGCGTGCACGGAGTGCGCGCTCTGCACGATCCACTGCCAGGGGGCCGCCGACCCCGACCGGATGGATGGATGGCGCCCGTCGGAGTGCTTCGTCTGCGGGAACTGCACCGCGTGCTGTCGGCAGAACGGTCTCGCCTTCGGTTTCACATTCCCGCGGCTTCTTCCGCTGCAACAGAAGGCCCGGCAGAGCGTCGCTGCGCTTGACGTCCGCAGGCGACAGATGCTGATCGCGCTCGGGCTGGGTTTCGTGGCCGCGCCGATCGCGCGTGTCTCGCCGGCGCGCGCGCATCCCGCCGCCGCCACGATCCGTCCTCCCGGCGCGGGATCCGAGAACGAGTTCCTCGATCGCTGCGTGCGATGCGGCGAGTGCATGAAGGTGTGCGTCGGCAACGGTCTCCATCCCGCGGGCATGGAGGAAGGCCTACTTGGGCTGTGGACGCCCCTGCTGCGTGCGCGAATCGGGTACTGCGAGTACGAGTGCACGCTCTGTGGCCAGGTGTGTCCGACCGGCGCGATCCGCCCCCTCACCCGAGAGGAGAAAGAACGGACCGTCATCGGCCTTGCCTGGATCGATCCCGGGAAGTGTCTGCCGTTCGCGTACGCAACGCCTTGCATCGTTTGTGAGGAGCACTGCCCGACATCGCCGAAGGCGATCGTTCTCGAGGACGCGACCGTGACCGCCCCGTCCGGCGAGACGCGCGCCGTGCGCCGCCCAAAGATCGATCCGCGCCGCTGCGTCGGCTGCGGGATCTGCGAGTACCGCTGCCCTCTCGACGGCGACGCCGCGATCCGTGTGTTCGGGGTCAACCGCACGGGTCAGGGCAGCGCGTTCGATCTCGAGGATTCCGGTTGAAACCTGCCCCGCCGGGGCCTGACACCTATCTGCGGCAGCGCGGAACGTGGCGGCGCGGGAGATCATTATCGAGCCTTAGGTACGCGCGGAACGGATCCGCGATGAAGTCCGCGAGGTCCCGGCTCAGGCCGCGTCGAAGAGCGCCGCGCGCATCGACAGCGAGCCCATGTCGAATCCCGTGATCGGGAAGCTCACGGCGCCGCCGTTTCCGGCGCGGTCGCCGCGATTCGCCGCCGCCCCGGCGGCGCCGACCGCGTACAGCAGCGGCAGGTAGTGGTCGAGGGTCGGATGGGACATCCGCCCGTCCTCTGTATCGATCATGCGGACGAGCGCGTCGCCGTCGCGCCGCTCGATCGCTCCACCGACCGCCTCGTCGAAGCGGGCGGCCCACGGAGGGGTCGAGACGTTCCCCAGCCGATCGCTCGTCATCGCGTAGCCGAGGTTGTGGACGATGTTGCCGCTCCCCATGATCAGAATCCCCTCGTCGCGCAGCGGGACGAGCTTGCGGCCGATGGCGAGATGCTCCGCCGGCGATATGTCGGCGTCGATGCTCAGCTGGACGACCGGGCAATCCGCATCGGGACGGAGTTGGTGGAGGACCGTCCACGTCCCATGGTCAAGGCCCCACCTCGTGGTCAGCGATGCGCGCTCGCCGTCGAGAAGGCCCGCGACGCGGTTCGCGAGCGCGACATCGCCGGGGGCCGGGTACTCCATCTCGAACAGTTCATCCGGGAATCCCCCGAAATCGTGGATCGTCTTGGGGTGGGCATCGCCCGTGAGATACGTGCCGGGCACATACCAGTGCGCCGAGATGGAGAGGATCGCCTTCGGTTTCGGGAGGAGGGTCGCAAGTCGGCGGAACCCGCGGCTCCACTCGTTGTCCTCGATCGCATTCATCGGCGAGCCGTGACCGATGAAGAGGACGGGCATGCGACGGGTCTCGTTCGTTTCCGGGCGCTGGTCCATCTCGGAGGGTCCTTTCTTGGGGTCAACCGCCCTGGCGAGGAATGGGATGCCGAGACCGAAGCCGGCGGCAAGCTCGAGAAAGCGACGCTCGACGAGTCGCTCGACGATCGCGGCACCGAGGTTGCCATGTTGACGTTTCGCGCGGAGGAATTGCCGTTCCAGACTCAGCCCTGAGGACTTCGATTTGGCATTCGGTGCCCGACAGCCTCGGAAGCGCGCTCTAGTTTTTCAGCACCATCCGGTAGCGCGCCTTGCTCTCGCGCACTCTGGCGATCGCGGTGTTGCATTGGTCCATCGGCATGAGCTCCGTCCTCGCCTTGATGTCGTGCCGTGCCGCGAAGTCGAGCATCTCCGCGATGACCGGCCGGCCGCCGATCACGCTGCCGCAGATGCTCTTCTGCCCCATGATCAGGGGCATGGCGGGAATGGCCAGCGTGCCCGTGACCGCGCCCACAAAGCAGAGCTTGCCGAATGGTCTCAGCAGCTCCAGATATGCCGCCCAATCGAGCGGCACGAAGACGGTGGAGAGGATGAAATCGAGCGTGCCCCGCCGGTCAGCGAACGCGGTCGGATCCGTGCTCGTCGCGAAGTCGTGCGCGCCGAAACTCCTTGCTTCGGCCTCCTTGTTGCCCGAAGACGAGAATGCGGCCACCCGACAACCAAGGGCATTGGCGAACTGCAGGGCCAGATGTCCCAGGCCGCCGATCCCGATCACGCCGACCGTCATCCACGGTTGGACGCCGTAGGCCCGCAGCGGCGAATAGACGGTCACACCTGCACACAACAGAGGGGCGGCGTTCTCCGATTCGAGTCTGTCAGGGATCGGGAAGGCGAACCTGCCGTCGACGACCACCGAATCGGCGAACCCGCCGTGGTGCCCGACACAGGTGGCCTGGTTTTCCTTGCACATTTGCTCCGCGCCCTTGCCGCACCATTCGCAAGTCATGCAGGAGCCGCATTGCCACCCGATCCCGACCCGCTGGCCCTTCTCGACGTGCCTGACCAGCTCGCCGGTCCGAGCCACCGTCCCGACGATCTCGTGCCCCGGCACGAGGGGGAATGCGCCCATCCGCCAATCGTCGTCGATCAGGTGAATGTCCGAGTGACAGATGCCGCAGTGAGTGATCGCCACCTCGATCTGATTGGGTCCGAGCGCTCCCGGTTCGTACTCGAACTTCTGCAGCGGCTGCCTTGCCGCCATTGCCGCGTACGCTCTAGTGGGCATCTTGGCCTGCCTTTCCGCGCTTACACTCTGAACGCACCCGGAGGCTACCCCCGCCATTCCATCAGGATCTTGACGTAGTTCGCACGCTCATATGCCTGGGGATCCGGGCACTTCGTCAGGTTCATGCTCCCCTGCATCTGTGTCAGGGACTCGTACTCGTGCTCCTCGAGCCAGGCCGCCAGCTCGTGCCGCATCGTCTTCAGTTGGCCGGGGCCGTTCTTCAGAACCGCGGAAACGACCTGCACCGCATGCGCACCGCTCATGATCGCCTTTGTGGCATCGAGCGCAGTGTGCACACCCCCGCTCACGGCAAGCGAGGTCCCGACCCGCCCCGACAGGATCGCAAGCCAGCGCAGCCGCAGCAGAAGCTCCGAAGAGTCGGACAGATGCAGCGTCCGCACCACCTCGAGCTCGTCGACGTCGATGTCGGGCTGATAGAACCGGTTGAACAGCACGAGCCCGTCGGCGCCGGCGGCGTCGAGCCGCTTCGCGAAATGCGCGAGCGACGAGTAGAACGGCGAAAGCTTGACGCACACCGGGATCGCGACCACCTGCTTGACCGCCTGAACCATCTCGATCGTGTTGTGCTCGACAGCCTCGGCGCTCACCGCCGGATCGGTCGGCAGGAAATAGACGTTCAGCTCCAGGGCGTCGGCCCCGGCCTGCTCCATCAGCTTCGCGTAGTTCAGCCATCCCCCCGGCGTCGAGCCGTTGAGCGATGCGATGACGGGGATCTTGACCGTCGCCTTGATCCTCCGCAGCTGATCCAGGTACTCCTCGGGGCCGAGCCTGTATTCCGTGGGCTCGGGGAGATACGTCGCAGCCTCGGCGGATGAGTTCGCATGCGCATCACGAGTGTTCAGCGATGCCATCTGCTCGCTCATCAGCTGCTCCTCGAAGAGCGAATGCATCACGATCGCGCTCGCCCCCGCGTCCTCGAGACGGCGCACCATGTCGAGATCGTCCACGAGCGGAGAGGCCCCCGGCATCAAAGGGTTCGAAAGCTTGAGACCCAAATATGTCGTCGAGAGATCCATGAGAGCCTCCTACTTTTCGGGTGCGGGCTGTTGAGGCCCGTCAGTGCCGTCGCCAATCGGAACCATGAGTCCCGCGAGATGCTTGTAGATCGCGAGCCTTTGGGTCGTCTCCCTCTGCGCTTCGACAAGAAGCTTCTGGAAACGGGCCGAATCAAGCTTCTCGACCATCCGGAAGCGGGTTTCGTTGCGCATGAAGTCCGCCGCCTTCGTCTTCCCGTCCGGCGTGGCGTCGAGCTGGAGCGGCGGTAGACCCTGCGCGATCCGCCGCGGGTCCCAGCGATAGAGGGGCCAGATCCCCGAATCGACCGCGAGCTTCTGCTGCGCCGGTCCGTTCGCGAGGTCGTAGCCGTGTGCGATGCAGTGGCTGTAGGCGATGATCAGCGAAGACCCCGGATACGAGTCGGCCTCGAGGAAAGCCTTGACGCTCTGCTGGTCCTTCGCGCCGATCGCGACGCGCGCCACGTATACGTGGTTGTAGGCCATCGCCATCATCCCAAGGTCCTTCTTGCCGAGCTCCTTGCCGGCGACGGCGAACTTCGCGGCCGCGCCCATCGGTGTCGCCTTCGACTGCTGTCCGCCCGTGTTCGAGTAGACCTCGGTGTCGAGGACGAGGACGTTGACATCGCGGTTCATCGCGAGCACGTGATCGAGCCCGCCGTAGCCGATGTCATAGGCCCAGCCATCGCCTCCGACGAGCCAGACCGACTTCTTGACGAGGTAGTCGGCGATGATCTCGAGACGTCGCGCTTCGGGATCCTGGATCCCGGCCAGCTTCGTCCGCAGGGCGGCGACCCGCTCGCGCTGCGCGCGGATTCCCGCCTCGGTCGACTGGTCCGCGTGGAGCAGCGCGCCGACCAGTTCGTCGCCGATCTTCGCCGCCAAACGTCCCAGGATTTCGCCTGCCTGCTTCCTGTGCATGTCGATTGCGAGCCGGTAGCCCAACCCGAACTCCGCGTTGTCCTCGAAGAGGGAGTTCGACCACGCGGGCCCGCGCCCGTTGCAGTCGACCGCGTACGGGGTCGTAGGCAGGTTCCCTCCGTAGATCGACGAGCACCCGGTCGCGTTCGCGATCAGGGCGCGGTCGCCGAAGAGCTGCGTCAGAAGCTTCAGGTACGGGGTTTCGCCGCACCCACCGCAGGCGCCCGAATACTCGAAGAGCGGCCGCAGGAACTGCGAACCCTTGTTGTCGAGCTTCACCTTCGTCCGGTCGGGGTCCGCCAGGTCGAGGAAGAACTCGTAGTTCTCGCGCTCCTGCGCGCGCAGCGGCATTTGCGGGACCATGTCGAGCGACTTGTGCTTCGGGTTCGACTTGTCCTTCGCAGGGCAGATCACCGCGCACAATGTACAACCTGTGCAGTCCTCGGGCGCGACCTGCACCGTGTACTTCATCCCCTTCCACTCGGGGCCGCGATAGTCGACGGACTTGAAGGTCTTCGGGGCCTTCTCGATCGCCGCCGGCTCGTAGACCTTCACGCGGATCGCAGCGTGCGGGCAGATGATCGCGCACTTATTGCACTGGATGCAGAGCTTCTCATCCCACACCGGGATGTCGATCGCGATGTTCCTCTTCTCCCACTGGCTGGTCGCGGTCGGCCACGTCCCGTCGACCGGGAAGGCGCTGACCGGCAGCATATCGCCCTTGTTCGCGACCATCACCGCGGACACGCGCTTGACGAAGTCGGGCGCATCATCCGAGATGATCGGCGGCCGCTTCATCGTCGCGGTCGCCTTCGCGGGGACCTTGACCTCATGGAGGTTCGCCAAGGTCTCGTCGACGGCCGCGAAGTTGCGCTTCACGACCTCCGCGCCTTTCTTCTCGTAGGTCTTCTTGATCGTGTCCTTGATCTTCGCGATCGCCTCGTCCCGCGGCAGGACCCCGGAAATCGCGAAGAAGCAGGTCTGCATGACGGTGTTGATCCGGCCGCCCATCCCGGTCTCGCGCGCGACCGAGATCGCGTCGATCACGTAGAACTTCAGCTTCCTCGAGATGATCGAGTCCTGCACTTCGAACGGCAGCTTGTCCCAGATCTCGTTCGGACCGTACGGCGCGTTCAAGAGGAACGTCGATCCCGGCTGCGCGTACTCGAGAACGTCGTACTTCTCGAGGAAGACGAACTGATGGCAGGCGACGAAATTCGCCCGCTTGATCAGGTAACTCGAGCGGATCGGGCGCGGGCCGAAGCGAAGGTGCGAGATCGTGATCGCGCCGGCTTTCTTCGAGTCATAGACGAAGTAGCCCTGCGCGTTGTTGGGCGTCTCCTCGCCGATGATCTTGATCGAGTTCTTGTTCGCTCCGACCGTTCCGTCCGCGCCGAGGCCGAAGAAGACGCCGCGCACGACTTCGTCCGGCTCGATGTCGAAATCGGAGTCGACCGGAAGCGACAGATGCGTCACGTCGTCCACGATCCCGACGGTGAAGTGGTTCTTCGCCTTGTCCTTCGTGAGTTCATCGAGAACCGCCTTCACGCAGCCCGGGGTGAACTCCTTCGACGAGAGACCGTAGCGGCCCCCGATGACCTTCGGCTCGGCGGCGAATGACGATAGCCCCGTATCCTTCGCCTCGCGCAGGGCCGTGACGACGTCGACGTAGAGCGGCTCACCCACGGCGCCCGCTTCCTTCGTGCGATCGAGGACTGCGATCCCGCGCACGCTCTTCGGCAGGGCGGCAATGAACGCCTCCAGCGAGAACGGGCGATACAGCCGGACCTTCACGATGCCGACCTTCTCGCCCTTTGCGCTCAGCCACTCGATCGTCTCGTGGGCCACTTCCGCGCCCGAGCCCATCATCACGATCACGCGCTCGGCCTGCGGATGCCCGACGTAGTCAAAGAGGCGATACGACCGTCCGGTCCGCTTCGCGAAGAGGTCCATCGTCTCCTGGACCTTCGCGGGACAGGCCATGTAGAAGCCGTTGCACGCCTCGCGCGCCTGGAAGAAGACGTCCGGGTTCTGCGCCGTTCCCCGCAATACCGGGCGGTCCGGGGTGAGCGCCCGCTCGCGGTGGGCCTGGACGAGATCATCGGTGATCATGAACTTGAGGTCGTCGTCCGACAGCTCGGAGATCTTCGAAACCTCGTGCGACGTCCGAAATCCGTCGAAGAAATGCAGGAACGGGATGCGCGAGCGCAGCGTCGAGGCCTGCCCGATGCACGCCATGTCGTGGGCCTCCTGGACGGAGCCCGACGCCAGCATCCCGAATCCGGTCTGCCGGCAGCTCATCACGTCCGAGTGGTCCCCGAAGATCGAGAGGGCGTGCGTCGCGACCGCGCGCGCGGCGACGTGCATGCAGTAGGAGTTCAACTCCCCCGCGATCTTGAACATGTCCGGAATCATGAGGAGCAGGCCCTGCGAGGCCGTGAAGGTCGTCGTCAGCGCCCCGGCCTGCAGCGCGCCGTGCACGGCGCCCGATGCCCCGCCCTCCGATTGCATCTCGATGACGTCGGGGACGGACCCCCAGATGTTGCGACGCCCGTGCGCCGACCATTCGTCCGCAAACTCGCCCATGTTCGAGGACGGGGTGATCGGATAGATCGCGATCACCTCGTTCACGCGATGGGCGACCGACGCGGCTGCTTCGTTCCCGTCGATCGTCACCAACGACTTGTTGCCCATGGAGTCCCTCCTAAGAACCAGTCAAGCGGAGGCCGGCGATCCGGACGTTCCGCGCCCAACCGTGCCGGGCAACCATAACCCGGCACATGGCGGTGGGAATCTATGAACCGAACGGTTGAACCTTCGAAGAGATGAGGCCACCACCAAACCCCGCATCCACCTGCACCCTGGGACCACCGGGGGTCATGCGGCACTGGCAATCCAGGCGATCCCGCTCAGCGGCTCCTAGGCACAACCTAGGACATCGTCCGGGGGGGAGGCAAGGCATTCCCCCCGGGTTTGCTGATAGATCGGAGCGGACCTGATTAGGCGACCTAATGCGCCAGATCCAGATATCTAGGCCACGCAATGTCATATCGCTCTTGCAGATACACCCCCTTGTCGATAGCAATTCAGGCAGTCCGCAAATCAGCTTCGGTGACCGTCGCTCCATGGCCGCAGGCGGACCGGGAGCGCGGACTCGGCTGAGTGATTCCGTCTCGCGAGAGGGCCGCTCGCGATAGTCAAGGACCAGTGTGTCCGGGGAGAGGGGGACAGCGCGCACGCGGCGTTCTGTCCGGGAGAACCCAAGGAGGAAGGATCCATGCACGTACGATGGCCCATCGTCGCGTTCATTGTCGTCTGTGTCGGCGCCGTGCTGGCCGGATGCAACAATGACACCACGACGACCACGCCTACGCCGACGCTTACCGCCACGATCGCTGCGGCGCCCACCGCGCCGACCACCGGATCGGTCGTCACACTGACGGTCACGCCGAGCGCGGCCGGGACGTACACGATCCGATGGACGGCCGACAAGGGCAGCTTCAGCCGGACCGACACGACCGTGGTGAAGTGGACCGCGCCCGATCAGGACGGAACCGCTCAGATCGCCGTTCTGATCGGCAACGCGACGAACGCCGCCGCGGCCACGAAGTCCCTCGTCGTCTCGAACTACACGGCCGCGGTCGAGCCCCACTACTTGGGCGCTCAAACATGTAACGGGTGTCACGTCCACGTGGCGAAGTACACGTCCTGGTTGGCCACGGGGCACGCAGGCGCCCTGGGCCTTCTCAGCTCGATCGGCATGGGGAGCAACCCCGATTGCATCGGCTGTCACACCGTCGGCTACGACGCGAACGTCGCGAACGGCGGGTACGACGAGCAGATGGTCCCGCGCCTGGCGAACGTCCAGTGCGAGAACTGCCACGGAGCGGCGAGCGCGCATGTCGCATCGGGCGACAACTCGGTGCGGGAGACGGTCACCAAGCAGGCAGCTCTCTGCGGCGGCTGCCACAACGGTTTCCACCATCCGACCTACGACGAGTGGGCGGCGTCGGGGCACGGCCACCTCGTTTACGAGGGTACGCCTCACTCGATGGACAACACGCCGGCCGCCGAGACCGGTTGCGCGAAGTGCCACAACGGGCTCTATTCGATGGACTATCTCGACGACCCGGGCGGATTCACCGACCCGACCGAGACGATCACCGACACGCTCAGCGTCGCCTGCGCCGTTTGCCATGATCCGCACGGCAACGGCAATCCGGCCGAGCTCCGCCAGGCATCGGTGACGGACATCGCCCTCCCCGATGGGTCAAAACCAAGCATTGGCGCGGGCCGTCTCTGCATTGCGTGCCACAACGGTCGCAGGGCGCCAAGAGGGAGTCCCTCCTCCATTGAAAACCAGGTCAACGACGGAAGATCCAACTTCGGCCCGCACCACAGCAACCAGGGCGACATGCTGGCGGGCGTCGATGGTTACCCGGGAGTCAATGTGAACTTCACGTTCCATACCGGCCGCCACATCGGGATCCCCGACGGCTGCGTGTCCTGCCACACGCATCAAGTCGAAGAGGAGAACCCGACGCAGGAGACGCCGAACTACATGGGCCATCGCTTCGACCCCACGAAGGAAGCCTGCCAACCCTGTCACGGCACGATCGACGACTTCGACTCGATCATCGCCAAGGGCGACTACGACGGAAACGGTCAGGTGCAGGGGATCCAGACCGAGGTCGAGTCCTTGCTGGACATCGCCGCCGAGACGATCATCACGCACAGCCGTGACGACATCCGCCGGCAGACCCTGCAAACGGCTTTCGATACCCCGAACGATGGTGGCAGTGCTTTCGCCGCGGCCATTGGGGACAGCTCGGTCAGCTCGAGGCCCCAGCGCGCCGCCGGGTACAACTACTTCTTCGTGAAGAACGACGGCAGCATGGGCGTCCACAACTCGACCTACGCGATCGAGCTGCTCCAGCAGAGCATCTGGTCGCTCGATCCGAATGCGATTCCCCACGCGCAGCAGCTGAAGAAGTAACCTCGTCGACTCGGATTCCTCGAGCCCGCCCCAAATGACCTCCGGGGCGGGCTCTTCAATTCAGACGAAGTGATAGCTGCGAATCCTAGCGCTAATGCGAGTACGATCCCGATCGAGAGTTCCCTTGACAGACGAAGGAACTCTCGGCAGCGTCTGCTGTGCATGCCATGGGACCTGAAGGACCGGGCCAATGGGTACCCGTGGATTTGGAAGATGGAGCAGTAGGGAGGCACCAGTATGAGGATCCGAACTGTAGTCGTCGCGGGCGCGCTTGTCGCCCTTTTCGCCATGTTGATCCTTCCCGGCCTGACGTCGGCCCAGGCGCCGGCCAAGGAGGCAGCACCGGCGGCGGCCACGAAGTATGTCGGGGTCATGTCGTCCTGCAAGATTTGCCATCAGGGCGCCGCGAAGGGGAACATCTACGAGATCTGGTTCGCGAGCCCGCACTCGAAGGCGTTCGAGGCCCTGGGCGCCGAGAACCAGAAGAACCCCGTCTGCCTTGGATGCCACACGACCGGCAACGGAAAGGCCCTCGCCCTCGGCAAGACCGCGGCCGACATGCAGGGCGTTCAGTGTGAGGCCTGCCACGGCGCCGGAAGCGAGTACAAGGCGATCTCTGTCATGAGGAACAAGGCTGAGGCCATCAAGAAGGGTCTGATCTCTCCTCCGACCGACAAGGTCTGCCTGGGATGCCACGGCGGGCCGTTCCCCGATGGCCACAAGGCCGTCGCGAAGTTCGACTTCGCCGCGATGGCAAAGAAGATCGAGCACCATTCGGCCGCGGTGAAGACCGAGACGAAGTAGCCGATCGAGGAAACAGTTCGCGATCCGCGCCTGCGGATCGATCGGGTTCGAGCGGCGGTCCAGTGCAGTGGGCCGCCGCTTCGCTTTTGAGAGCCCCGCGCCCCTAAACATGGATTTGACAAGTCTGGTATGGCGGATCCGCATCTACATCATTCGATAATTGATCCACCCGGTTCCACATTCCCCCCCGGTCCCGCGCGGGCAGCTTGGTATGTTTCCGAAGGCGCTTACTTGGGCCTGTCTCATGCGGTTATTGTGAACTCGGCGTGATCCGAAGAGACGGGTCGTCACGAAGCCAACGCGGGTCGGAAGGGGGGTTGAACTTGGGAAGAGGAATGCGATCGGCCGCATGGATCCTCGTCGCCATTCCACTCCTGTGGGCGGGATGCGCGAAGAACAATCCAACCGGGAATGATGTGATCCTGAACAAGGCCGGGCAGCTCATCGCGAAGAACGGATTCATCGCGAGCGGCCAGCGCGTGGCGGAGCTTCAGACCGGGCCGCACGCCGCCCTGGCCTGCGGCGATTGTCACAGCAATGCCCTGGGCGGTCCCGCGATCAACAGGCATTGCCCGGACTGCCACCCAGCGGAAGCGCAGCACATGAACCATCCGAACATCGAGACAAGCCTCGAGAAGATGTGCGTGCGATGCCACATGCCGTACGCAACGCTCGACCGGAGCATCAACCGAACCAACAAGTACGTCGCCGATGTTCACACCCACGTGTTTCGGCTCCGTGCCACGACAGAGAGACGGTCCTCGATGCTCGTTCCGGTGGACGGCGGTCAGGTCGTGATCGTCGACGGCGGGATCACCCTGGACCTCGCCTGCTATCAGTGCCACCAGGATCCGAACGGCGGGGGCGGCGGGGTGGTCCAGGAGTACATGGAAGTTCTGGTCGGAATGGCCAACGCGGTCCATCGGGGCGCAACTCCCGGCGCGAGCAAGGAGACCAGATGAGAGGGAACGTGAAGGCTGCTGCGGCGGTCCTCGCTCTCGCCTTCGTCCTGTCGGCGCTCGCGAGCGCGAGCGGATCGGCGGTCCGTTTGATCGGGAGCAGCTCGACCGCGGCGTATTTCCAGAAGGTCCGGACACCGGGATCGCTCGGTGTCGATTCCTTCGAGGGGCAGACGCGGCTCTACGAGAGACTTCGATTTGACGTTCTCGACATCGGAGAACCTTCGCTGACCTTCCATGGGTTCTTCACCTCGTTCGACAATGTCTCGCACCAGGCGATCGGGGACACGCGCACCCGGCTCTACAACGCCTTCTTCGAGTACCGGCCGGTGCTGGCCTCCGCACGGCCGTTCAACTACTTCGCGCGTCTCGGACGGCAGTGGGTCACGAGCGGCGTCGGCTCCGGAATCCTGGACGGCGCGCTCGTTCAGGCGGAGCGGGCCGGCCTGTGCGGCTTGACCCTGTTCGGCGGGACGCTGGGGATTGATCGATTCAACGAGATTCAAGTCGACAAGCCGAGCGATTCGAACCGGTACGGCGGCGAGATCCGGATTCATCCGCACCTCTCCGACGTGACGGTGCCGGAGGTTGCGGTCAGCTATGCGAACACGCACCGGAACGGCAAGGCGGAGAGCCAGCGCCTCGGCGTGCGGGGTGACCTGCGCCTCCACCGGGAGCTTCGCATCTACAGCGAGGTCCGGCACGATTTTGCCCTCGCCCGGACATACGGGACCACGGCTGGGATCGAGCTTCAGAAGCACGACAGCAACACGCGGCTCTGGTTCGAGTACAACCGACGCACGTCCGCGCTACCGGCGACGAACTTCTTCTCGGTGTTCGACCAGAGGCCGATCTCCGGGATCCGCGGAGGACTGGGCTTCGGGCTCGTGGGTCCTTACAGGCTCGCCTTCGATTTCGAGAGGACCGATTTCCGGAACCAGGCGACGCTCCTGAACGTCGGCGGGAACGCGCTGACCCGGTCCAATGTGGATCGGTCGAAGTCCTACCGGTTGGTCCTCGAGCGCGGCTGGGCACAGATCGGCGGCCGGGTCTCGACGGGATTCGGCGGGAAGCAGGCGGGACTCGTCCTGATCGGCAGCCACGATTTCGGGAAGCTGAACCTGAACCTCGATCTCGATTACCTGCACTACAACTACGACGACAACTCGCTCGGGGACAATCATGCCGCCTCCGGGATCCTGGCCGCGGCCTACGAGGTCGCGTCCGGCACGCGCGTGACCGCACAGATCGAGGCGATGAACAACCGGGACCTGAAGCGCGACGTCCGGCTCCTCGCCCGCGTCGATCAACGCTTCCGGATCGGGCGATAGGGGGATCGGCACATGAAACGATTCAACCTGGTGCGATTCGGATTTGCCGTCCTGGCCGCCGCAACGCTGGTCGCGATCCTCACGGCGGGCGGGAGCGCGGCGTTCCGCTTCCCCCACGCGAAGCACATGGAGGCGGGGGTCGATTGCGCGACCTGCCACACGGGCGCCGCGACGAGCAAGTCCGGCAAGGACGCCATGATCCCCCAGACCTCGGTCTGTCTCGACTGCCACTCGCAGGACGATCTGAACGGCTATGGCTGGACCACCCCGCCGAAGGTGTCCTTCGACCTCCCCAAGTTCTCGCACGAGCAACATCTGGCGATGCCCGGCGTCGATTGCGCCCGTTGCCACGGCGGGCTCGCGAAACCCGAGCTGGCCGCGGCCGGAAAGGGCATGATCGGCCACGCGGTCTGCTTCGCCTGCCACGACGGGGTCAAGGCAAAGAACGGCTGCAACTCCTGCCACGGGGACGTGACGAAGCTCCGGCCCCTCGATCACGCACCTGACTACCGGCACACGCATCAGTTCACGGCGCGCACTTCGGCCGGGAGCTGCGAGCAGTGCCATCGCCAGACGGAGCAGTGCAGCGAATGCCATTACGGCGACAACGCTCTCTTCCGGACGCACACCCGCAACTACATCTACACGCACGCGGAGGACGCGCGGAAGAACGAGCACGACTGCGTCTCGTGCCACACGAACGAGACATTCTGCAATGACTGTCATATGTCGGAGGGGATCCGCCCGACGAACCACACGAGCGAATGGACAACCGGCGCGAATCGCCATGCGGCGGAGGCCCGTCGGGACATCAACTACTGCGCGGCGTGCCATAACGAGGGCGAGCCGGTTTGCGCCCGCTGTCACAAGGATCGGACCCCCGGAAAGGGGAACGATCCGAGCATCCATCCGAGCAGCTTCGATCAATACGGCGTTCATGGGCCGTGGCACGATGACCCGTCCTATTACTGCTTCGACTGCCACACTCGGAGCACCGCGCCGGACGGTTTCTGCGGCTACTGCCACTCTCCCACAAGACGTGACTGAGATAGATAGGGGGGGCGCGAAATCGCGCCCCCTCGGGGGATTTCGATGAGCGGTCTCATCGGGGGGGTCCGGGATTTCGTGCTCCGAACGACGAAGACCCCCCTCGGTTTCATCGGGCTCAATATCACGACGATCTCTGGGATTCTCCTCGTCGTCCTGCTCGTATCATCCCTACTTGGGTTTCAAGCGAATCCATACATCGGAATCGTCACGTTCCTCGTCCTGCCCGCGCTCTTCGTCTTCGGGCTGGTCCTGATCCCGCTCGATCGGTGGGCCGAGCGGCGGCGCACGCACCGGACGGGCCGGGCGGAGCGCGCGTTTCCGGTTTACGATTTCAACACCCCTCACGTCCGTAACCGGGTCTTCCTGATCATCATCCTGACGGCGGTCAACCTCACGATCGTCTCGGTCGCGGCGTACAAGGGGATCGAGTACATGGACTCGGTGACGTTCTGCGGCGCGACGTGCCATCCGATCATGAAGCCCGAGTTCACCGTCTACAAAGTCTCGCCCCACGCGCGGGTGCGCTGCGTCGATTGCCATATCGGTCCGGGGGCGAACTGGTTCGTGAAGAGCAAGCTCTCGGGAACACGGCAGGTCTTCAAGCAGGTCCTTCACACGTGGCCGCATCCGATCCACGTCCCGGTGGAGAGCCTCCGCCCCTCGCGCGACACGTGCGAGCAGTGCCACTGGCCGGAGCAGTTCCACGGGGATCGCCTGGCGATCCGGACGCACTATCAAGAAGATTCGACGAACACGGCCCTGAGAACCATCCTGCTGCTGAAAGTCGGCGGGGGCGCGCCGGGGATGGCCCGAGGGATCCACTCCCACATCATCAACAAGGTCTACTACCGGGCCGATGAGTCGCGACAGACCATTCCATGGGTGCGTGTGGAGCGCAGGGATGGGACGAGCAGCGAGTTTTTCGCCTCGGGCATGAGCCCGCTGCCCGACAGCGTCGCGAACCGTCCCGTGCGCTTGATGGACTGCATCGACTGCCACAACCGGCCGACGCACATCTACCGGCTCCCAGGACCCGCGCTCGACGCAGCGATGGACGCGGGAACGATCCCGACCGACCTCCCGTTCCTGAAGAGGGAGGCGATGGTCGCGCTGCGCACGGATTACACGAGCGAGAAGGTCGCCCAGGACTCGATCGCGCGCCGGCTCACGAGCTTTTACACGGCGAACTACCCGGATCTGGCCGCAACGCAACGGGAGAAGATCGAGGGTGCGGTGCGAGGAGTCCAGGGGATCTGGTCCCTCTACGTCTATCCCGTCATGAACATTACATGGGGAACGTACCCGAACAATATCGGACACACGGACTTTCCGGGATGCTTCCGCTGCCACGATGAAGAGCACGCCTCCGCGGACGGCAGGACGATCACGCAGGACTGCACGAACTGCCACACGCTCCTCGCCCAGGATGAAGCGAACCCGGAGGTCCTGAAGACGCTGTTCCCCGAAGGCCAGTAGGAGGAGCTCGTGGCGCTACTGCTCGTCATTCTCGCTCTTGCGTTCGGCGCGGCCCCCGCGGGGGCGATCGACAATTCCGATTGCCTCGGCTGCCATTCGAGCCCGGATCTGACCAGGACCCTGCCGGACGGGACCGTCGTGAAGCTCCAGGTCGAGCAGGCGGAGTTTGGCAGATCGGTCCACGGCCAGTTCAATTGCGTCGACTGTCACACCGACATCAAGGAAGTACCCCATCCGGACAGCCTCGCGAAGGTCGACTGCGGCGCATGCCATGGCGACGTGAAGGATCTGTACGCGAGAAGCATCCACGGAAAAGCGACCTCGGAGGGGATCTCGGACGCCCCCACGTGCTCGGACTGCCACGGAACGCACAACATCCTTCCGCCGTCGGACTCGACATCGAAGGTCAATCCGCGGAACGTCGCGAAGACGTGCGCGCGATGCCACGCGAATCCTGAAATCATCCGCAAGTACGACATCACGGCGAGGGCGCCGATCGACGCGTATCTGAACAGCGTTCACGGGCAAGCGCTCCTTGTGAGGGGAAACCCGAACGCCCCGACGTGTAGCAACTGCCATCCCGCCCACGAGATGCTCCCCGCCACGGATCCGGCGAGCACGGTCAACCGGATGAACATCCCGCAGACCTGCGGCCACTGCCACGGCGAGATCGCGAACGTGTACAAGCAGAGCATTCACGGGACCGCGGCGGCGCGCGGACTGACCGACGCCCCCGTCTGCACGGACTGCCACGGAGAGCACAACATTCTTGCGCCATCCAACCCCGCATCGACCGTGTTCCCCGAGATCATCGCCAAGACGACCTGCCCGAGATGCCACGAATCGCAGGTCCTCTCGGGTCGCTACGGGTTCGAATCCAGTCGGATCGCAAGCTACAACGTCACGTATCACGGTCTCGCGACGAGGCGCGGCTCGCTCAACGTGGCGAACTGCGCGTCATGCCACGGGGTCCACAACATCTTCCCGAGCAGCGACCCGCGCTCGATGATCAACCCGGCGAACCTGCAAAAGACGTGCGGAAACTGCCACCCGAACGCCTCGAAAGAGTTCGCCTCGATCCAGGTCCACCCGGCGATCTCCGGAATCCTGAATCCCGCGCGGCAGCCGCGCGACATCGCGCGCTCGATCTATCTCGTCCTGCTCCTCGTCGTGATCGGCGGCATGGCGGCGCACAACGCGGTGATCTGGATCTACCACATCATCGAGAAGAGACGCCGCGAGAAGGGGCAGGCGCGGGTGCGGCGGTTCAGCCGATTCGAGTCCTATGAGCACGTGATCCTGCTGGTGAGCTTCTTCGGCCTCGTCTTCACGGGCTTCGCCTTGAAGTACCCGGACGCCGGTTGGGTGAAGGTCACCGAACACCTGGGTTTGACCGAGTTGGTGCGCGGGATCACCCATCGGGTGCTCGCATGCGTGATGATCGCGGTGTCGCTGGCGCACGCGGGCTTCCTGCTCGGAACGCGGCGGGGGCGACGCGATCTCGCGGCGCTCCGCCCGACCCTGCGCGACTTGAGCGACTTCTGGTTGAACATGACATTCCACCTGCGCAAGCGGTCGGACCCGCCGACGTTCCCGCGCTTCGACTACACGGAGAAGGCGGAGTATCTTGCGCTGATCTGGGGAACGGCCGTGATGGCCTTCACAGGCTTCGTCCTCTGGTTCCCGATCCGCTTCACGCAGTACTTCCCCGCGTGGATCGTGGAGGTCTCGGAGGTCGTGCACTTCTACGAAGCGTGGCTCGCGTTCCTAGCGATCGTCGTCTGGCACTTCTTCTACGTGATCTACGGACCCGAGGCATCGCCGATGAACGTGACGTGGATGGACGGGATGACGACCGTCCATCACGCGGTGCGCAAGCACGGGCAGCTCGAGGAAGACGAAGAGATCCACTACCCGGAGGGTTCGGGTCCCGAGCAGGTGCCGAATCACCGGCCGGAATAAAGACGTCGGGGGGCGGAGGATGAAGGGCCGGGATGGGGGATTGAGCGGACGCGATCAGCGCGTCCCACCGCCCCCCGACGCGACGCGCGCCCCTTCCTCGCTGCAGACGCGCACCGGATCTCCCCCGTACACCATCACGGGGAACCAGTAAGGCACGAGCCCGACCAGGAATTGCCTCTTCTTCAGAGCCAGATGGCTCGCGTAGTGCTCGGTGTGGATCGTTCGCAGATACGTCTCGAGCGTGTAGATCTGGATCTCGACCGGGAAGAAGTACGGCAGCGAATCGGGGGCGTGCGGGGCTCGATATAGGACGTCCACCTCGCACTTGAAGACGCGGTATCCCTCGCCGGTGAACGGGTTCAGATTGCCTGCCGCCCGGGGCGCGCCGGTCAACGTGTCGACGACGTTCTTCAGGCGGAACGGTCCCCCGAAGAGATCGACGAGGAACTCCTTCAGGTGCTCCACCTCGTGCAGGTTCTCGACGATGAACATCGCGCCGATCAGGTCCTGGATCAGACGGGCGTCATTGACCCCCTTGCGGATCATCTTGCTGATGATCGAGCCGTTCCGGCGGCGGTTGAGCTCGCTCCAGATCTCCGTCGGGCGCAGCGCGTACTGCGTTCCACCCCGCTCGTACTGGTAGGGGATGATCTCCTTCTTGAACCGGACCGAGTAGTAGTAGACATGCAGGTGCACCGGCCGCTCATGCCGCGAGAGATCGATCTCGCGGAGATCGAAGCTCCAGCATTCCTGCCCGGCCCGGCTCCGGCCGCCGATCTCGTACTCCATTGTCACGCCGTCGGGGCCGATGTCGTAGTAGACCTCGATGCTGCGCTGTCCCGTCACGTGCGAGAGAAGGTGCCCATCGAGGAGGGATTCGAAGAAGCGCTTGTGGGCTGCGCCGTCCAGGACGTCGCGGCAGTGGTCGACGTCGAAGAAGAGCTTCGTGAGGTAGAGCTTGCGCTGCGCCTCGAAGCGGGTCCGGGGGTGCGGATTCATGAAGATCATCGAGAGGAGCTCGAGAACGTCGGTGCAGTCTCGCACCTCGACGATCGGATCCACCGTGGCGCGCACCTCGACGGGGAGGATTTGCAGGAGTCCTTTCATGTACCGGTCGGCCTCGTTCAGGTAGTATCTCGCCGTCTCGAGGTTCGACTCGAAGGACTCCCCCTCCTCGGCAGGCACGTGGAGCATGCGGTTCAGCAGGTCGTTGTAACGCTCCGTGCCGTGGAGGATGCGGAGGTAGGTCCGATAGAGAAGCCGGAATGCGGACGGATCGGACTCGGAGAGGGCGGGATTCAGGAGCGGATGGGCGCTATAGTCTGGGCTCAGATACTTTTCCATGACTCCATGCTTCCGATCCCCCGGTCCCCCGATCCCCCGGTCCTTATCGGCACGCGCAGGCCCGAGGATAGCACTTTGGAACCGACCCCCCAACACGAGAGGAACGCCGCGGAACGTCTGAGGATCCCCGATCTCTTCGAAATCGTTCGGGAGGGCGGGGGAGATGTCCGTCTGGTGGATCTCCGGCCGCGCGAGGCGTTCGAGACGCGGCACCTGCCGGGCTCCTGCCGGCTTGGGACGGACGAGATCGGCGTCGCGTATATGCGGCCGCCCCGGCGGCGGAGAATGCGGCTCGTGCTGGTCGCCGATGCCCCATCGATCGCGGAGGATGCGGCCGGACGGCTGCGGGAGGCGGGATACGATGCGGTCGCGCTGGACGCGCCCGTAACGGCGTGGACCGGCCCGTGGGAGTCGGGGCCCGAGCGGGCGCCGGTGTGGGAACCGTCACCGCTCGTCGCCGCATGGACGGATCGGTTGCGCCCGGGCGGGACCGCGTGCGATCTCGCGTGCGGATCGGGACGCGACGCGGTCTTCCTCGCGCTGCGCGCGGAGATGCGCGTGACCGCGATCGACATCCTGCCGGACGCGCTCGCCCAGGGACGCCGGCTCGCCGAGCGGCACGGCGTCGCGGTCCGCTTCGTGCGCGGGGACGTCGACCGCGACCCCGGCTGCTGGGCCGGTCCATGGGATCTGATCAACGTGCAACGGTTCCTGCATCGCGGGAGCCTCCCTCTCATGTGCGACCGCCTTGCGGAGGAGGGGATTCTCCTGTACGAGACATTCCTGAACCGGCAGGCGCAGGCCGGGCCGGATCGGAAGCCGAGGAATCCGGCATTCCTGCTGAAGAGCGGCGAGCTCAGGAGCGCCGCGGAAACCCAGGGCCTCCAGGTCGTCGAGTATCGCGAGGGCATGAACGATGGCGGGGACTGGACCGCTTCCCTGGTCGCGCTCCGGGTGACGAACCGCCGGGAACAAGGAGAAGAACGGAAATGATCGAGCACAGGAGCGAGCCGTTGCCGACGATCCCGCTTTCGATCGCCCCGGATCTTGCGGGGAAGATCCGCGTGGCCTCGTTCGTCCTCGCCCCGGTCGTCGCCGGGCCGCGCCCGGCAAGCCTGGATGCGGAGCTCAAGGATCTCGAGACGAACTACCGCGGCTTGTGGAGCGAGCCGGCCGCTGCGCACGAAGCGGAGAAGCCTGCGCGCCGGCTGTATCACGCGCTCGGCATCGATCCGTCGAAGACGCGGCCGTCGTCGGAGGCGCTTCTGCGCCGCGTTCTGCAGGGCAAGGGGCTCTATCGCGTGAACGCGGTCGTGGATGCCGCGAACCTTGCGTCGCTCGCGCTCCTGCTCCCCGTCGGCCTGTACGACACGGACAAGATCCGCCCGCCGGTCGTGCTGCGGTACGGCGGCGATGGCGAATGCTACGAGGGGATCCGCAAGGACCGCGTGAACGTGTCGGAACGCCCCGTGCTCGTCGACTCGGAGGGACCGTTCGGCAACCCGACGTCGGATTCGCTCCGGACGTGCGTCACGGACGCCACGCGTTCGGTCTGGTTCGTTCTGTTCGCGCCGGCCGAGGAGCCGGAAGCCACGATGCAGGACGACCTCCGGCGGGCATACTGGATCTTGAAGAGACACGCGGGCGTCGAGGCGTAACGCCCCCCGTCAGCCCGTGGCCCCTGGGAGGTTCTTCACGACCTCGACGACGCCGCCCTCGGCGTCGTGCTCCATGTGGAAGCCGCGGTTCTCGAACAGCGCGAGCATCCGGCGGTTCTCGGGCGACGTCTCGGCGGCGATGCGCTTCAGGCCCCAGTGCTTCGCGATCTCGTAGCAGTAGTCCGTGAGGACGCCGCCCAGTCCCCTGTTCTGCCACGCGTCCGCGACCAGCACGGCGTACTCGACCGTCTCGTGGTCGGGATCGGCGATCAGCCGCCCGACGCCGATCAGCTTGCGGTTTCCCGCCTCCTCGATCTCCGCGACGATCGCGATCTCGCGGTCGTAGTCGATGAAGCAGTAGCGGGTCGCCTGCTCGTGCTCCTTCCACTGGAACAGGGCGCGGAAGCGCGCATAGATCGTTTCAACCGAACAGCTCGCAAGAAGATTCTTCCAGAGCGGCTCGTCCTCGGGCTTGATCGGACGCAGCAGGATGCGTGTCCCATCCTTCAGCGCGCGCACGCCGACGTATTCCTCGGGATACGGCCGCAGGACCAGATGCGAGTACGGCGCGAGCGCCGGGCTCACGGGCTCCACGACGACGCGGGCGTCGAGCGCGACGACGTCGCCCGCGGTCACGAGGAGCGGGTTCACGTCGAGTTCCTTGATCTCCGGATGATCCGCGACGAGGTACGAAAAGCGCATCAATGTTTCGATCAGCCGATCGATGTTCGCGCCGGCCCGCCCGCGGTATCCGCGCAACACGGGCCACGATTGGAGCGACTCGATGAGACGCCGCGCGAGCCGCTCGTTCAGCGGCGGGAAGCCGAGCGCGCGGTCGCGCAGGACCTCGGCAACGACGCCGCCCATCCCGAAGAGGATCGTCGCGCCGAAGGTCGGGTCCTTCTTGGCGCCCAGGATCATCTCGAATCCCTGCTTCGCCTGGATCATCCGCTGCACGGTCACGCCCTCGATCCGCGCATCCGGCATGTGGCGGCGCGCCGACGTCACGATCCGGTCGAACGCCGCGCGGACCTCCGCTTCTCCCTGGAGGTCGAGAACGACTCCGTCGACGTCCGTCTTGTGCGTGATGTCCGGCGACAGGATCTTCAGAACGACCGGGTATCCGATCTTCCCCGCCATCATGACGGCCTGCTCGGCCGTGGCGGCGGCGCGCGGCTCCACGACCGGAATCCCATAGCTCTTGAGCAGCGCCTTCGAATCGCCTTCGGAAAGTATCCCCCCCTCGGGCGGGAGCTTCGAGACGAAGCGGCGGCGCAGCTCCTGCCGGTCGAGCGCGAATGAGACCGGGATGTCGCGCGGCGTCTCGAACAGGATGTCCAGGTTGCGCCCGTATTCGACGAGGGTCATGAACGCGCGGACCGCCTGCTCGGGGGTCCTGTAGGTCGCGATCCCGAGCTGGTTCAGGACCTGCACGCCCTCATGCATGCTCTGCCCGCCGAGCCACGCGGCGAGGATCGGCTTCGGCGAGGCCGCGGCCAGCTCGCCGACCGCCTTGGCCGTCGCGGTCGGGTTCGTCATCGCCTGCGGCGTCAGGATCACGAGGACCGCGTCGACGCCGGGATCGGCGAGGACGATCTCGACCGCTTTGGCGACGCGCTTCGGGCGCGCGTCCCCGAGAACGTCGACCGGATTGCCGTGCGACCAGAATGGCGGCATCGTCTCGTTCAGGGCTTCGATCGTCGCGGGCGAAAGCTCGGCGAGCGCGCCCTTGCGCCCGATGAGCGCGTCGGTCGCCATCACGCCCGGTCCTCCCGCGTTCGTGATGATCCCGAGGCGCGGCCCGCGCGGCTGCGGGTATCGCGCGACCAGCTCCGCGCAATCGAAGATGTCGCCGATCTCGAAAACGCGCGCGATGCCGCTCCGCTGGAACGCCGCCTCGTAAACAGCGTCCTCTCCGGCGAGCGCGCCGGTGTGCGACGCGGCCGCCGCCGCCGACTCGCCGAAGCGCCCCGCCTTGTATGCGACGATCGGCTTGCGGCGCGCGAACGCGCGGGTGGCGGTCATGAAGCGGCGCGCCTCGCGCAGCGACTCGATGTACAGGATGATCGAATCGGTCCCCTCGTCCTCGCCGAAGTAGTCGATCAGATCGCCGAAGTCGACGTCGAGCGTGTTCCCGATCGAAACGAAGTACGAGAAACCGATGTTCTCCTCGAGCGCCCAATCGAGGACGGACGTGCAAAGAGCTCCGGATTGCGAGATGAACGCGATCTTCCCCTTCTTCGGCATCGCGGTCGCGAACGAGACGTTGAGCGAAAGCCCCGGCGTGATCAAGCCGAGGCAGTTCGGCCCGATGATCCGCATCCCGTCGAAGCGGCGCTGCTCCGCGCGGATCTGGTCCTCGAGGGCGCATCCCTCGGGACCGATCTCCTTGAAGCCGGCCGAGATGATCACGAGCCCCAGGATCCCCGCCTCGCCGCAGGCGCGCACGAGACCCGGGACTTGCGCGGCGCCCGTGCAGATCACGGCGAGGTCGGGCGTGCGCGGGAGGCTCGCGATGTCGCTGTAGGCGTGGATCCCGAGGATCGCCTCCATGTTCGGACTGACCGGATAGACGACCCCGCGGAAGCCGGCCCCCACGACGTTACGCAACACCGTGCAGCCGACCCCCTTTGGGTTCTCGTTCGCGCCGAAGATCGCGATTCGCTGTGGCTTGAAGATCCGATCGAGCTTGTGGACGTCCACCGCCGCCTCCCCTCGCGCGCCCCGCGCGCCCGGAGGAATCCTAACAGCTTCCGCCCCGGAAACTCACTCCAGCAGCAAGAGCTCGAACGGAGGCAGGCAGGTCGGAATCGGTTGCGGGAACTGCGAGGAACCCATCCACGCAATCCAGGCCCGTTCGAGTTTTCGGACAGAACGTGGCTCCGGGTTTACCTTTCGATCCGTTCTGGAGTAGGGTAGCGGCGCTCGCTCCATCACGGAGGACCGAGAGATGTCCTGGTCGCCGAAGTTGCTCCTTCCCGTCCTTGTGGCGCTGGCATCAACGCCCGCCTGGTCCGTCCCCGCTCGCAGCGCCCAGACGCCCGGCCCGACCACGTCGTTCGCGGTCCACAACTCGCCTGCGGTCGCAGCCGATTCTCCGGCACCTGCCTTTTTTATATCCTTCGATTCCGAGTGGATCCGTCTCAGCATCGTGGGCGACAGCCTCGAGGTCCGTGGGACCTACTATCTGACGTGCAGGCCGCGGAGCGGAGGTCGCGTTTCCCTCTTCTATCCCTTCCCGGACGATTCTTTTCTCGGCGGCGCCCGAATGGTGTCGTTGCGAACGCGCGTCGCCGCCAAAGACAGCGCCGCCGCTCGATGGCAGGACAGCGGATGGGAGAAGAGTCGTGGAGCGCCGGGCGTCCGCTGGCTCACTCCGCCCTGCACGGGAGATACCGTGATCATGGAGGGCGTCTACCGGCAGAAGCTAGCGACTGCCTACGCGCGCTACATCGTCACGACGACGAGAGACTGGCAACGTCCGCTGCGGCTCGCTCGCTTCGAGATCCGGCTCCCGGCCGGTGCGGTTCCGGTCTCCTTCAGCTTTCCCTTCGAGGCGCGAGAGGACTCTGCGGGGAGGCGCTACACTTTCGATGCCGCGGAATTCTATCCCGATCGGGACATCGTCGTGCGCTGGAGGATGCAGGGGACGAACTGATCCCCAACCGCTCCGGGGTCCGCTGAGCGCAAACGTTTCCGTTGACTTCTTCCTAGCGTCGGGTCCATCCTCTATGTGCTTCAAACACCCTCCATGGTCGCTTCCAAGTCCTCGGCTCGCCGAACGGTGTCCGACGGGTCTGGGGAAGGAGGTTGAGATGTTGCGCAATCGCTCGCTCGTGCGCGTGGGGATCCTCTCGACATTCCCCGCCTTTCTGTCTGGGTATCTCTTGCTCTGTCTCTTCTCCAGCCTCGCCGGCGCCAATGTGCTGCCCGAAGGACAGATCTCCGTCAACATCGTGAGCCCGGGCGATCCTTACTACTATTGTGATACGGACATCACGAGCTGCGACCAGATGGTCTCCAGCAGGCCCGAACAGGGCCTGCTCGAGTTCCAGATCTTTGTCGATCCGAAGGTCAATCAGCACGGGAATGCCCCGGTTCCCCGGCTCGCGCTCGATCTCTCCTGGCCCGAAGCATGGACGCTAGTGGACGGGGCCTACTGTCGCGACGGCGTGCCGACGGACTACTGGTGGTTCTATGGAGCAAACCCGCATCATCTCGAGTTGAACTGGCCGTGCAACCCGCCGAACGGGGTGTTTGTGGCCATCTCGCTCGTGTTCGATGTGCAGGGATACGGCGTCCTCGATCCGACGGGGGACTGTCGGTTCTGGCTGGGGTGCCCACCCAACGACTACATGGTCTACCCGCGTGCGATGTTCGCGGAGGCCGGAACGGGATGTGCGCACCCGGTGGATCCGTGCAACGACATTACTCCCGTCTGCCCGCCTACCTTTCAGGATGTCGTGATGCATCTCGCCGGGGTTCCGGGGGGAAGCGCGCGCGGCTCGCTCAACTTCACGGCGGGGGCTTCGCAGTGGCATTACTGCAGTCCGTCCGCATACGCGGACGCGGGCTGGGCGCATGTACGCGTCCTACACGGCAATCAGCCCTGGGAGTTTGTGCTCGTCGTGGATGCCGATCTCACGGGGCTGGATCCGGGGATCTACACAACGGATGTGCACGTGAATTCCAACGGAACGGGCCGTTGCGTTCAGGCGATCGTGGAGGTGCAATATCATCCGGCGGCGGTCGAATCGCCGACGGACACGGGCCCTGGGTCGAAGGCGCTCGGCCTGCGCCTGGCCGGTCCGAACCCATCGTCGTCGCCCTTTGTGTGGAGCTACGAAAACCGCGCGACGGCGGTCGTCCGTTGCGGCATCTATGACGCAGCCGGACGCGAAATCGCCACCATCACTCAGGGCGAGGAACAGAGCCGCGGTCACCACACGATCACCTGGGACGGCAAGGACGCCCGGGGAAATAGAGTGCAGCAGGGTGTGTACGTCATGCGGCTTAGGGCCAACGGAGAGAGTCGGAGTAGCCGCGTGATCATCGTTCGATGACATGGGAAGAGCTCGTCCCCGGATAGCGGTTTGCTGGTGCGCAGCCATCGGCATTCTGGTGGCCGCGGGGACGGTTGCGGCGGGCGACGAGGGATCGGCGACCTGGCCCGGGGCGAAGGAGCATCGAGCCAAGATCGTGCGGATCGCGGTGTGCCAGATCTTCTGCATCGACGGCGACGCGGAGGGGAATCTGCGGCGGATCGAGTATTGCCTCGAAGATGCGGCGTCACAGAAGGCGGACCTCGCATCCTTCCCCGAGTCGGCCGTCTTGGGTTGGGGTAATCCCGAAGCGCACAACCGGGCCGATCCCATCCCTGGCCCGACGACGCAGCGCCTGGGCGAGCTTGCGCGCCTGCATCACTTGATGATCTGCATCGGCATGGATGAGAAGGATGGGGGAAAACTCTACGACTCCTCGGTTCTGATCGGGGCAGGCGGGACTCTGCTGCTCAAGCAACACAAGATCGACAACCTGGTCAAACTGAAGCTGATCGACCCGCCATACACAGATGGCATGCCGGAAGATGTGAAGGTGGTCGATACTCCGCTCGGGCGTATCGGCATCGCAATTTGCGCGGACTCGTTCAACGAGTCGCTTGTCCGCGAGATGGGCCGGTCCTCGCCCGACCTTCTGCTGGTGCCCTTCGCGTGGGCAGCCGAGAAGGACCGGTGGCCGCAGTACGGCCAGATCCTCGCCACGATGGTGGCACGCGCGGCCGAGTGGGCCGGGTGCCCCGTGGTGGGCACGAATTGCGTGGGCATGATCACACACGGGCCGTGGGCGGGCAGGATCTATGGCGGCCAGAGCATCGTGGCGGATCGCGAGGGCAAGGTCCTCGGCGTGCTCAGAGACAGGGATGCCGAGGTGCGGGTGTTCGACGTGGAGATAGGGAATCGGAGCGCCGGCCAATAGAAACCGGCGCTCCACCTCGCCACCTCAGGCGCTGCCCCACGCCTCACTCATCTGGAGAACAACCGTCGCGCGTCAATCCTTCAGGAACTGGGAGGGCATCGAAGGGATCGACGGCGCCCTGATCTCCAGGCTCAGGTGCCACGCAACGCTCGGCTCCGAACGCGGGCGGTGGCCGCATCGAACTCGGCCGGGCCCGGACCCTCGCACGGATCCGGCCCGCTTCTGCTTCAGACGGGCTTCTGGAAACCCCGCCGGCGGATGTCCGTGAATGCCCCCGGTCCTGCCGGGCGATCATTCCACCCGTACGAGCTTGAGCCTTCTCTCCTTTCCGCCGGCCTGCAGCCGCGCGAAGTAGACGCCCGATCCGGCCATCGCGCCGGACTCGTCCCGGCCGTCCCAGATCGCGCCGTGAACGCCTGCTGCAGCCTCACCCCGCTCGATCCAGCGCACAAGACATCCGCGCGCATCATAGATTGCGACCTCCACGGGGCCGCTCGCCGGGAGCGAGTACTGGATCCCCGCGCTGGTCCGGAACGGGTTGGGCCCGGACACTCGGAAATCGAACGGCGCCGCGCCCGCAGCTTCCGTTGCGACATCGCCTCCCGCGGTGTCGATGACCCGGATTCGGTAGGAGCCGTTCACCTCGTTGTTGCACCAGATCGCCACCCCGAACCAGTCCGGCACGTTGAAGATCAAGCTCAATGCCTCGGTCCCGCCGGGTCCGTTCAGGTCCGCGCTGATCCCGCTGTCGCGATTCCCCCAGTAGGTCGAGTAGCCGTAGGAGCTGGCGGCGAGAATCCCGAAATCCATGGTCCCGCTGAGCGGAATGACCTCGATCCGGCAGTGCGCGGGAGGAGCCGAAATGTGCATGTCCCACATCTTGACCACATAGCCGCCCTGCCAGGTCAGGTCGGTGGTCCAGGTTCCTCCCGGCGTGAACTGGAGCTGGTCCCCCCCGCCTTCCCACTGGTGTGTCACGGTTCCGCTCGTCGATACGCGGTAGGTCCGCGAGTAGTACGTTCCGGTCGGATCGTGGTTGAAGTCACCGAAGACGAACGAAAGCGCGCGCGGACCGTCCCCGGCGAGGTGGGTCGACTCGCTGCAGTTGTCGCTGCTGAAGACGTCGATTGCGGCCGTGCTGCCGGACGGCGCACGAACGCCCATGATGTTCCAGTAGATCCGGCTCACAGCCTCCCGGCCCCAAAGGACCCGTTCCGTCCGGGTGAACGTGGTGTTCTCGGGATAGTCCAGCCGCGGACCGTACCAGAGCTGCGTGTTTCCCGATGTCTCGCCGGCGACGGTTTCGCAGAACCCGTACCAGTCGCTCTGGGGCGGCGTGTACGCAAACCACTCCCCACCGGCCGAAGGCGGCTGCGTGTTCCCGGAGGCGGCGCTTTCGTTCCCGTTCTTGGTCAGGATTCCGTCGACGGAGCTGAACATGTAGATCCCAGTGTCCAGGCTGCCGGATGTGCTGTGGTATTCGCGGAAGAAGTACTCGGTCCCGGCTGCGAGGTTGACGTCCCACATCTTCCCGAGATGCGGGGATGTCCAGGTGAGGGTTTCGAGACCGCTGTGAATGTTGGCGCCCTGCTCCCACTCGCTCTCGTGGGAGCCGCTGCCGTACGTCCGGACGACCCGAAGGTAATCGGTGTCGTAGCCGTGGTTCCCGTCGGACGCGAAGAACTGCAGGCCGGTGCCCGAGACCTGCGACTTCAAGTTCAGGAAACTGGGATCGTCGTAGAGGCTGAGCCGGTGGGCCGTGTTGTTCAGACCTCTCGTTCCGACGAAGGTCCAGTACGCGTTGTAAGGGGTGTAGTTGTACAGATGAAGCCCGTCGTTGCGGGTGTAGACGACACTTTCGTTCATCGCCTCCTGCGACGGCCCGACCTGGATGGTGAGATCTCCGTCCGCGACGTTGTTTGCCCAGACGACAAGCCCGACGACGTCATCGACCGCGCTCGTGTATGTGAACGACTCCGCCCCGCCGATCCCGTTCGCGTCCGAGATCCGCTGGGCCATGTCGCGGCTGGCCCAGTACGGCTGGCCGTTGGAGGCGAACAGCGCAAGCCCGAAATTCAGGTTTCCGCTCGGATTCGTCAGGTTGAACGAAACCGGTTCGTTGGCGAACACCGGGACGTCCCATACGCGGACGACGTTCGCGTTCAACCACCCTTCGCTCCGGGGGATCCCGTCGGCGTAGAGCATTTCGGAACCGCCCTCCCACGTCAGGTTGTACGCATCCCAGTTCCCGGAATAATGGGTGACCGCGACGTGCTCGTTGCTCGGCGCGGAATGGTTGTAGTCGCCGACGACGAAATCGATCGATCCCGTCCCGTAGCTGCACGACGCATACTGGAAGTTGTGGTTGTTGTCGCCGTAGAGGGTGAGATCGTAGTCGCCGCCCGCGGGCGAGCGCAGCCCGACGGCGTTCCAGCTTCGCCAGCGCTGGGAGAGCACCATTCCGTCGTTCACGCCGTTCCAGTAGAAGTAGCCGTTGTGGAACAGTTCATAGATCATCACGTACGCGCCGTCGCCGACGTGGCGTTTGACATCGTTCAGGTAGCCGTCCCCGTTCGAGTCCGTCCACGACCAGGAACCCTGGCTGTAGACGCACGGGGCGAGCCAGGTGGAGTTGTACTTCATCACGCAATCGTTGTTGAGCGGGCATGATGCCAGCTCGCAGTTCCCGTTATTGACGGGCGACTGGATGTACCAGCTTTCGACGCAGGGGCCGCAGTCGCAGTTCCAGCAGTGGCCGTTCTCGGCGTACTCATCGCACGCGTGGAAGTTGTGACCCCATTCGTGTGCGAAGACGCTCCCGTCATCGTTCGTATAGAGAACGCAACGCCCCTTGTTGAAGTCGGAGAAGGCGCGTCCGTCCACGTGCGGCTCGAAAACCACGATCACGTTGTCCCATCCTCCTCCCCAGTTCTGGAGCAGGAACGTGAGATCGTCCATCCGCGATCCGTCTCCGTTGCCGTCGCCGATGCCGAGCGCGGCGCACGCGTCCTCGCATGCATGATTCGCTGTCTGCCAGGACGGATCATTGGGGACAGTCCAGGAGATCGTGGGATTGTAGTAGAGATAGCCGCCCGCGCCGTCGAACGACATGTTCGCGCCCCACGGGGATTCGGTGAGATAGAACTGCTTCGCAAAGTCGGAACGCCCCCCTGCGGTGTTCATCTCGTCGCCAGTGAACGTGTGGGAGGGGTCGTTGATGAAGATGTGCACGATGAGCGTCAGCCCGCGTCCGTAATGGGACGTGTTCGCGTCATATCCGAGGCGGTCCCGATAACCGGCATCGAATTGAGGAGGGTATTCCCACTGCTCGGGAGGCAGCGCGGGTGCATGCAGCGCCTCCATGCGCGCGGCCTCAATGGCGGCGGGATCGAGAGCCTTGTAGGTGGGGCCTGTGAAATCGGGAGCCGCCTCGACGGCCGATACGGTGAAGGCCGAAACAGCGGTCCCGAGCACGATGAGGAGAAGAATGGCGCGCATGGCTACTTCTCCCCTTTCCCGGCCTCGGTCAGGGGCTTGCCGTCAGAACCAATCGCCGCCGGAATCTGGACCGACGGAGGAACGGAGCCGACACACGCTTCGGGAAGGGGCGCGACGGGCGACTCCGGCACGGTTCGCAGGGATTCCTGCTTGATCCGCTCGAGCACGGCGGGATCTGTGGGGCCCCGGATTTCGGCAGGCCCGACCGTAACGAGAGTCCCGGCATTCCGAGAGGCTTCGATCGCGGCACGTGCCATTGCGAGCTTCTGCAGCTCGTCCGCATTCGGTCCGGGATACGGGAGTCCCGCTCCGGCATCGGTGAACGTCGAACCCCTGTCGTTCGGTTCCGCGGGTGCGAACCGCTGGAAGAAGAGCGGCCCGTCGACTGCGTCCGAATATGGGATTGCCGGCCCTGCGGTCGGTACGAAGACCGGAGCGGTCACGTTCCCGGCGGATTCCGGAGCCGGACCGCGGACCGGCGCCGTCTGCGCGTCTGCCGGTGCAGCGCTGACGGCGAAACACGCCATGACCGCGGCGGCGGCGATCAGAATCAGGCGTTCGGTGCATTGCGCGTAGCGCGCGTGGAGGCGAGGTGCGTGGAGACTCATGGCATCCTCCAAGGGCAAGACATGGTGAACGCGCTGCGGGGCCGCCGGGCGGTTGAGACCGTTCGAGGCAGACGACAACGAAACGAAAGAGAGCTCGGCGGCCGCGTCGCGAATGACGCCATAGAGTATACACCCGGAGCCCCTGGATCCGGCGTTCGTAAATCCCGCAAGAGCTCCGGCCGCTTCCAATCCCGGTGTTGACGCTCCGGCAGGTGTCGGCTCTGTTGACAGTTCCGGCTTCGAGTGCCCACAAGAGATTCATCGCCCCTGACCACTCCCCCGCCCCCTCTGTGAGCTACGGCGAACAGCTGTAGCCGAGTCTTGATTCGACTTCCATCTGCGTTGCCGGTCCCGGTATGCGACCGGCAGCGTCCGTATCCCCGGTTGAGGGCGCGAAATCCGATCCGTCGTCCTGTCATCCCTGGCTGGTGGTTCCATCAGAACGCACTTCTCCCCTCCGCTCTTCCATCTCCAGTACAGTCGGAATCCCTCCCCGTGCCAACGGATGAAGGTCTCGGGCTAGGACTGCGAGTTGATGCCGCAGCGCCAGGTTCTCCATGGCAAGGGCGCGGCGCGACGGAAGAGCGGCGATCAGGGTGCGGAACATGGTGAGAAGCATGACGGTGAGCCTAGCGCGGGGCCGACGCTAACTGCATATCAGACAACGCGGACGAAGAGTATGGAAGGGACAGGGACGACCCGTGTTGGACGGTTCACTAGCGATTCTCAGCCTTCGAGAATACTCGCGATCTGCGTTCTCAGTTCAGGTACGCGTCGCTGGACGACGTCCCAGACCAGCTCGAAGTCCACACCGAAATAATCGTGAATGAGTCGATCACGCATGGCCGCCATTGCGCGCCACTCAACCGTAGGATGCTTCGCTCGGAAGTCCTCCGGGACTTTCTTCGTCGCCTCGCCGATGATCTCCAAGCTACGCACAAACGCCCGGCAAAGAGTCTCGTCCGCGGCAAAGGCGCTGTACGACAGCCCAGCGCTGTGTGCGATGAGTTAATCTACTTCCACGAGGATGTGGCGAAGGTAATCACGCGGCTCGAAGGACATCTTCGGCTTCTTCTAGGATGCGTGGTCCGAGGAACGGCGATAGCGCCTCGGTTGTGACGAGCTCGACCCTACGCCCAAGACATCGCTCGAGCAGCTCGGACAACGCAAGGAAACGATCGTAGGACTTCGAGCCCGGGACGAACTGCACGAGCAAGTCGACGTCACTGTCTTTGTGCGGGTGTCCCCTCAGAACGGATCCAAAGAGGGCAAGCCGGCTCACGCCCAACGCGCGAATCTCCTGCTCGTACCCGGAGAGGCGCTGTACGGCCTCCGCATGATTGAGGACTGGTGATGACACGCATCCAGACTACGCGAGATCGCCATCGGTTGCCAAGGCGTAGTGTGCCAATAGTCGTCCGACCGTAACTGTCACCAGGCAGGTGCGTCGCTGATACCTGGAGAGCGTCCCCTCGGCCGCCCCAAACCGGCAGGTGATGTAGATTCCCGGGCATGAGCACGCTGCCATTGCAGTTCCTGATCCTGACGATCGCCGGCTGGGTGAACCGCGGTCAGCAGAACGCCGCTCCGCTGGTACCGGAACCTCGTCGCTCGGAAGTATGACGGGAGCAAGGTCCGCAAGGCGGGGCGCCGCGGGACCCCGGGGGACATCGAGCGGTTAGTCGTTCGGATGTCGCAGCAGAACCCTCTAGCTGATGACTTGGACCTGCTGGCGAGTCACCCAGCCCGCGAGTGTCGCGAGCAGGAGTTGGAGATGGATTGTTTCTACCTTTTCAGGAGGCTATCAGACTGCGCAAGTGCCCGCGCAACTCACGCAGTCCAGGCCCGTTCGAGTTTTCGGACAGAACGCCCGTCTCCGCGCCTCGCCGATGGCCGGCCCTAACGGGGGCTGACCGGCATCCTCTCGGTCAGGGGCTCTTCCTGGATGGTCTGCTCCAGAGTGGCCAGGGCGTCCTGACAGATCTGGACCGCCTTCCTCTTCTGCTTCAGGGAGATGATCAGCGACCGGACGTTTGTGTTCTGGCGGGAAAGCTCGAGGATCCGCGTCTTCAGATCGGTGAACCGCGCATAGCCCGACAGGACCGTGTCGATGTCGGCGCTTCCGGGCCCGAGAAACGCCGTGAGTTCCTTCAGGTCAGAACGGACCTTCTGGTCTTCGTTCGCCATCTTCGCCTCGAGCTCGTCCATTCGTTGGTCGCTCGCCTCGGAGATGTGGGGCGCGAGCAGGGCCTGGATTCGCCAGGCCCCGCTCTGGGCGCCTGCCGCCAGCAGCAGCACCTGTTTGGCCTCGGGGGCGGTGGAGGTGGCGCCTTCCCTCAGAATGCGGGATAGCGCGCCGTCCATTTCCGCGAGCGCGTCCGCCGCGGGTCCGAAGGCCAGGGTATAGGCCTTGAGGTTGGTGTTCTTGACCGCAAGGTCCAGCAACTCCCGGTCGATGTGCTGACACTCGGTCAGTGCCCGGGAGAACTGGGAAAGAAGATCCCGCTCGTCCCGGGTGCCGTCCGTCTCCAGAAGTTTAGCCAGATCGTCCCGTCTCTGCTCCACCACGGCTGAAGCCGCCCGGGACTGCTCCGCGAAGGTCTGCGACTCCTGGTCGGTCGTGGCCATGACGGCGCTCTTCTCGGCCTCGGAGGCCGAGGAAAGAGCCGCGCGCATTTGTCCAACCAGTTCTACCCGCCTTGCCCTGAGGGCAGACTTCGTGGCAGCGTCCTCCTCCCGGTGGTAGTGCAACGCCAGCAGCGTGACCACGATCAGCAGGACCAATCCCCCGGTCATCCAGGAGAGGTTCTTGAGACCCGGCCTGATCGTCACGTTTCATTCCTCCCTAGGAAGCGTCCTACCTGCATTCGCGTCCTGAGGGACGATCTAGCCCGAGTTCAGCGGCCGAAGATCGCCCGGATGTCAGCCTACGTCAAACGTACGTCAGCGCGGCGTATGGATCGGAAGGGAATGCATAAGGAAGATGTAAAGAGCCGGCGACCGGGAGAGATGATCGCGGGCAGGCGGCGCCCCGTGGAGAAACCTTGGAGGCGGCGGGAATCGAACCCGCGTAGTGTGCCAGTAGTCGGCCGACCGTAACTGTCACCAGGTAGGTGCGTTGTTGATAACGGGAGAGCGCCCCCTCGGCCGCCCCAAACCGGCAGGTGATGTAGATTCCCGGGCATGAGCACGCTGTCATTGCAGTTCCTGATCCTGCTGGAGAGGAACCACCAGGGTCTCGGGAACGAACTGATCGAGCAGTCCAGCGAAACGGGGCAGGGTCGTGTGGCCTGCCGCGAACGGCTCGGCGGTCTACTCAAGCACTACTATCGAGAGGCGGCGTGATGCGGGCTACATTTCGGCACACTACGGGTCATGCCCGGCGCAAATGCGTTGCCTCCTTCATGCTGGTGCGATAGTACTGTCGTCGACCGTGGACTCGCATCCTTCATGCCGCAGGCCCGGAACACGGCGGACAGGTGGATCGCTCCGAGCTCGCGATCTCGAAAGGGCGGAGATCACGATCGTGCGGAAGGGGGCGCCGTGAAAGGTTCGATCTCGACCGGATGGATCTGGGGACTGGGGGGCATCCTGATCATTGCCATCATCGGGCTCCTTGCGCTCCTCATAGCACACACCAAAGCCCTGCCGACTGGCCCCGAACCGTTCGTATGGAACCGTACTCCCTGCGCCGAGTGCGGGATGGCGGTTAGCGAGAGAGGCTACGCCGCCCAGCTGCAGACGATGGGTGGAGAAGTGCTCAACTTCGATGATCCGGGGTGCCTCTTCCAGTATCTACACAAGATCGATCCGAAGGTTCACGAGATCTACTTCCATCACATGCGGGAGGATCGTTGGCTCCGGCGGGACCATGCGGCGTTCATCACGGTCGGGCCGTCGCCGATGGGGTACAACCTTGGTGCCGTCGATGCCGGTGAGCCGGGTGCCGTTCCGTGGGAGGAAGCGATGCAGCAGGTCACTCACGCCGATCCGTGAGGTTCTCCACCGAGGCGGCATAATCAGTGCCGATCGCAGGGCATGAAATCGGCGCCCATCCGTGCATGCATAGGAGCCCCAACGAGAAGACCCGGAGCGAGATCATCGCTTTGGGTCTCATCGAGCAGTCCAGCGATACGGGCCAGGGTCGTGTGGCCTGCCGCGAACGGCTCGGCGGTCTACTCAAGCACTACTATCGAGAGACGGCGTGATGCGGGCTGCATTTCGGCACACTACGGGAAACTCACTCCAGCAGCAGGAGCTCGAGCGGCGGCAGGCCGGTCGGGATTGGCCGCGGGAAACCTGCGACCGCCCGACCGGTCGCGGCGTTGTAGACCCGCAGGCCCGAGGCGTCGTACTGCCTGTCGCACACGAGCAGATACCCCGTGGACGGCACGTACAGGAGATCCGCGATCGTGTACTGCGCCGAATGAAGGAGCACGCCCGTGCGCTCCCCCGTCGTGGCGTCGAACGAGATGAGCGACGTCGAGTTGTCCACCCCCGCCACCGTCGCATAGCCGCGTCCGCCCGGCGTGAGCGCGAAGTCGGTCAGGTTGCCCTGGAGGGCCTCCGAGCGCACGAGAAAGCCGACCGAGCGCCATTGCAAGAGGTCGACTTTCTCGATCGCCCCGTTGCCCTGCGTGTATATCCCGAATTCGGGGACGAGGAGGACGCCCTCCGCCTCGTCCCAGACCATGGGCGCGCTCGGATTCAACCCCTGCAGAGCGATCGCCTGGATGCCGGCCATGTTCGGATCGACGTCGACCACCGTGTTGGTCCGTGTGTCGATAACGGCGATGTACGAGGGCGGGACGGGCGGATACCCCGGGGGGTCGCCATAGTTGATCCTATCGAGGGAAACGTACAGATAGGGGTCACGGAAGAACAGGCGGTCCATGTCGGGATTGCCGTCCGGATCGGCGAACATCGCGAGCGAGATCGAGTCCCGCTTCGCGCCGGTCTGCGGGTCCACCTCGAGCAGGTACGGAGAGCTGTTGCGTGAAACGTACGCGCGACCCGAGGAGACGAAAGCGATGTCGTGCGGGTTCGTGCCGCGCCCGACCGAGAACTGCAGGTCCGTATGGAAGCAGATGCGCGGATCGAGCACTTGCACATTGTCGGCGCCCAGGCGGTTGATCACGTAGAGCAATCCGCCGTGCGCCCGCGCGACGGCGTCCGAGTGGATCGCCTGGAGGTTCGTATATACGCGGAGCGCGGTGTCGCCGCTCGCGGCCGAGACCATGCCGCTCGTGTAGTCGGTCGCGATGATCGCGATGATCGCGCCGCCGGGAGGAACCGGACAGGTCGGAGAGTTATTGCTCGAGCAACCGGCGAGGAACGCCAGCGCGCAGACACCGATGGAGAGAGAGCGGGTCATCGGGATTCCTTTCGCGGTCTAGCGAATCGTCCAGGTGAGCTGAACGAACACCGAACGCCCCGGGAGCGGGAAGCCGTCCACGTCCTGTGCGCGGCCGTTCGTGAGGTTTCGGATCGCGAGCGTGGCGTCGAGCCGACCGGGGGACGCGCGCCACGTTGTTTCCAGATCCTGGAGAGCGCGCCCGGCGCGCCGCTTCTCGAGCGAGTTGTACCGGTCGCGGTAAAGCGACGACTCGAGATCAATCGAGTGGACGAGCGCGAACCTCCGCCCATCGACCCGCGTCTCGAGTGACGCCTGACGCGCAGACAGGTAAGGGAGGCGCTTGCCGTGGTAGATCGCGGAAGGACCGTCGTCGCGCGCGTCCTGGATTGTCGTCGTCGCGTTCCACTCGAACGCTGGCAGCCGATCGGAAGGACGGACCGCGGCCCGCGCGAGGGCCTCGATCCCGCGGACGCCTGTTCTCTCGAGGTTCTCCGGACGGCTTGTCCACTGGCTGTTCTGGATCCAGACGATCGCGTCGCGCGTGCGGGTTTCGAAGTGGACCAGCTCGGCGTAGAGCCGTGCGCGTGCGCCCTCTCGAACGATCGTCGCACCGGCATCCCATGTGTCGCCGTGCTCGGGCACGAGCGTGCCGTTCCCCTCCTGGATCCCGCCCTGGCCGTACATCTCCTGGAACGAAGGGAGCCGCTGGAAACGCCCCCACGAAGCGCGTGCGCCCAGACCGTGGCCCAGGTCGCAAGAGGCGCCGATGCGCGGCGCGCTCCCCTCGATGCGTCCGGCCCGAAGGAGCCGCTCCTTCGCGGAGATTTCCGTGTGAAGTCCGAGCTTGAGGAGCACCTCGACGCCAGCCGCACGCGTCACGCGATCGCGAGTCGGCTCGCGGACGCCGTACAGCAGATCCTCGGTGCGCCATCTCTCGTCCTGCAGGGATCCCGTGATCCTCGCCGAACCGCGAATCCACGGGAACGGGATCGGTGCGGCCAGGACCGCGCTGGCGCCTCTGGCTGTGAGCGTGCTCCGCCGGTCCGCGCGCCCGAGGCCGACCTCTCCGTCGGGGTTGCGATAGCGATCGCGATCCTGCTGGACGTGCGCGGCGACGCGCGCCTCGCGCCCGTCCGAGTCGCTCGCGTCAATGCCAAGGCCGTGCAGCACCCGCACGAACCGATCGTGCACGCGCCGCGTCTGCAGATTCTCGGTGCCCGGAATCCCGCCGTCCTTCCAGAGTCCGTGGCCGGTGTAGTCCACCTTCACATTCCGTGCGAGGGCGTATCCCGCGCGGACGAGGGCGTCGTCCTGCCGGAATTCGTTGTTCCGACGGCGCACGATGCGGTCGTCGCGCGACGCGTACGGCGTGCCGCCTCGATCGAGATACGGGTAGTCTCCGCGACTCGACAGGCGCCCGCCGGCGGCGAACAACGAGACCGGGCCGCGCCGCACGCCACCCGTACCCGAAAGACTCGCCGTCCCGAACGATCCGCCCCCGAAACGCAGACGCAACGGCGCCTCCATCCGCTCGGGGGTCTTGAGGCGGATCGTGCCGGCGGCGTCGCCGTCGCCCGGACCGCGCGCGATCTCGACCGAATCGAAGAGGCGCACCGGCAGCAGCGAGAGGTTCGCGAGCGCGTCCGATGCCGTGGAGATTGGAATGTCGTCGATCGCGACAGCGACCTGCGACGGGCTCGAGCCGCGGACCGAGGCCAGGCTCATCGCGCCGAGTCCCCCGAGGCGGCGGATGCGCACCCCCGCGGCGCGCTGGAGCAGATCGCCGAGGTCGGCGGACGCGGGCGCCGAAGCCCCCAGCGGAACGACCTGTACGAAACCGCGCACGGCCCCGACCCGTTCCTCCGGGAACGGGCGCGACGCCCTCACGCGGATCGTGTCGATCTTCGCGGGCCAGAGGGGGATGGCTTGCGCGGCGAAGACGGCGGTCGCCGCAACGCAGGACAAACCCACCGCGAGGGGGAAACCGAACCATGGCAGACGAAGCTTCACGGGACCTCCGCGGCCGATACCGGGCCTCAAGAAGTCAGTGTGTGAAGGCTTCCCGCCAGGTCTTCTGGCTCTCGGATCGTCCCGCTCCCCGCGCCTTCCCGGCGCTCACGCGCCAGTGGCATCGTGCGGAGGCAGTCCCCGATTACAGCGGCGGGCCCGCAACGGTCTTTCACCGTTTTCCCTTCCCGATCCGTGGGGGATCGGAAGGCAGGAAGCCCTGATCTCGTGGATCGCACGGTATGGGAGGCGGCGTGGCGAGTCAAGTGGCTTGGTGTCGCCCGCCGTCTCGGGTACCGTTGCCGGGTATTGCGCTCTTGGAGGGAGGTCGGATGCCCAGTTTCGCGTTGGTCGGGCCGCCGGGGAGCGGGAAGAGCACCGTCTTCGAGCTCCTGGCCGGGATGCCGGCGAGCCGCCAGGTCTTGAGGACGAACTTCACGGCCGATCGGACGATGGTCCCCGTGCCGGATCCGCGCCTCGAGCGTCTCGTCGAAATGTACAAGCCGAAGAAGCGGACGCCGGCGTCCTTCGAGATCATGGACATTCCCGGATTCGACGAGACCGCCGACGAGAAGCTCCGCACCGCCGCCTACGTCGAGATCCGCAAGGCGGACGGGATCGCGATCGTCCTCGACCTCTTCACGCCCGGGGAGGCCGAGAAGGAAGCAGCCGTCCTGCGCCTTGCCTGGGACGAGATGATCTTCGCCGACTATGCGGTCGTGGAGCGCGGCATCGACAACGTCGAGATGGCGGCCCGCAGCAAGCAGAACCCCGACGCGGAGCGGCGCCGCGCGTTCCTGCAGAAGCTCGTGCCGACCCTCGAGGCGGGGGATGGGCTGCGCGGCCTCCCGCTCGACGAGGACGCGGAGAAGCTCGTCCGCCAGTACGGACTCATGACGCGCAAGCCGGTCCTCGTCGTCGCGAACGTCGCCGAGGACGACCTCGCGGCCGGCGAGCGGGCCGCGGGCATCCCCGCGTTGCACGAATACTGCGATCCGCGCGGGTGGCCGCTCTTCGTGCTGTCCGCGAAGGTCGAGAGCGAGATCGGTGAGCTCGAGCCTGCCGACCGCGCCGAGGTTCTCGCGAGCTACGATCTCACCGAGCCGGGGTTGCATCGCTTCGTGCGCGCCGCATACAGCGCGCTCGACCTGATCACCTTCTTCACGGTCGGCGAGGATGAGGTCCGCGGCTGGACGATTCCCCGCGGGACGCCCGCGAAACGCGCGGCCGGCGCGATCCACTCGGACCTCGAGCGCGGTTTCATCCGCGCCGAGGTGATTGACTGGGAGAAGCTCCTCGACTGCGGGTCGCTCGGGGAAGCAAAGAAGCGCGGGCTCCTGCGGATCGAGGGGAAGGAACACGTCGTCCAGGACGGTGACATCTTTCACGTTCGGTTCAGCGTGTAAGTTCCGCTCCACCGCGATGGGCTTCGACTCTTCTTTCTGTTCGCCGCGCAGCACCTGCATCGGCCCATCGCCGATCTACACCTGGACGACATCCGATCCGAGGTGGTCCTGGCCTTTCCGGATCACATCGAAGCAGCGCGTGGAAACGGCCCGGCCACACGCAACTGCAGACTCGCCGCGATCCACAGCTTCGTGGCGCATCTCCTGCGCCAGGACTTGACCAGGGCCGAGCAGTACCGCCGGCGGTGCACGCGACCTCGCCCTCCTCCTCTTCCTCTACAACACGGGGGCCCGAGTCGGTGAGGCCTTGGTCCTCAGGCGCGAAGACCTGTGCCTGGGGCGCCCACGACAGGTTCGACTCCATGGAAAAGGAGGGAAGGATCGATCGTGCCCGTTATGGGAAGACGTGGGTCAGGTGGATGATGCGGATCGGTAGTGAGAATCGTTGGTCGTGCCTGTGGGTCCCGAAAACGTCATCCTGAGCGCATGACCACGTTTCCCCCGCTGCCTCTCGGGTGACCCCGAGCAATCATGGCGCGAATCGGTCCGTCGAGGTCAGAGGCCCGAGGATTTGCTGGGCATGGAGAAGCGCGGACGTGTGAGCCCTGGGTCGGTGGGTCAGCGGAGTCGCTAAGCAGCGATCCGCTCGTAGTGATGATGCAATCCACCGATCTCAGGGAACTCGACAACTCGACCTCGATCGACGGCATGGACCTGCCGAGCTTCAGGGCAGTCCATCTCCAGTGCTTGATGGGTGCGCCAGTCGTGGTAGTAGCGAAAGTAGGCGGCAAGGATCCGCTTGAGATGCCGTTCGTCGACCACGATCACATGATCCAGGCACTCCCGCCGGATCGTACCGATCAATCTCTCGACATAGGCGTTCTGCCAGGGGCTTCGCGATGCGGTCACGACCTGCTCGATGCCCATGCTCTCCACGCGACGACGGAACCAGGCCCCATAGATCGCGTCGCGGTCTCGCAGCAGATAGCGTGGCGCTTCACCCCACGGGAATGCCTCGACGATCTGCTGGGAAGTCCATGCTGCCGTTGGATTCGCGGTGACGTTGAAGTGCAGAAGACGTCGGCGATCGTGAGCGAGCAGAAGGAACACGAAGAGCACTTGGTTCCTCACCGTCGGCACCACAAAGAAGTCGATTGCGACGATCTCCTTGATGTGATTCCTCAAGAACGCGCGCCACGTCGGGGACGGTGGCCGACGAGGGCGGACCATATACCTCTCGACTGTCGACTTGGCGATTTCGATTCCGATCTTGCTGAGTTCTCCAACGATGCGAGGCGCTCCCCAAAGGGGATTGGAGGCGGACATCCGCCGGATTAGATCGCGAAGCTCCTCTCCCACGGATGGTCTACCGGGCTCCCCTGCCTGGCTCAATCGTCGCCAGTAATCCCGGAACCTCCTTCTCCGCCATGCGATCACCGTCTCGGGTTGGACGAAGAGCAGTGAATCGCGCCAGCCGGACCAGACTCGGGAGAGCCAGGACCAGAGGATCCGGTCGGCCGGTCGGATGCGCGGCCGCCCGGCAGTCCGCTTGTAGACGGCGAGTTGATGCCTCAAGGCCAGGATCTCCATCTGCAAGGCAAGACGGGACCGAGCCTGGTCACGAAGGATCGCCATGAGAGAAAGCAAGGTGTTGAGCATCCGGAGATGATACACTTGTAGCCGTCGAAGATCATGAGGCGGCGAGGAGCAATGGAGCCCCACTGCGGCGAAGCCGGGGAATCCAGAGGAGTTGGAGTTTTCGAGAGGCACAGGACGATGATCCGTTGGTCATTGCTCGCGGCTGCAATCGGATGCGCGCTCGCGCCGAGCTGTAGCCTTGGGGCGCAAGCGGGGCGGGAGAATCCGGTGGCCGGCGCCTTCCCGGTGGTCTTTGATTCCGAGTGGATCCGACTCTCCATTGTCGGTGACAGCCTGGAGGTTCGCGGCACCTACTTCCTCTACTGCCAGTCCCGGAATTCGGCCCCGTTTTCCCTGTTCTATCCCTTCCCGGAGGATTCCCTCCTCGGCGGGGCGAGGATGATCTCGCTCCGCGCCCGGGTCGACAGAGTCGATACCGGCCCGATTCCCTGGGAGCCGGCCCACGGCGCCGCAGGAGTTCGGTGGCTCACTCCAATCTGTTCCGGCGACACTATCGCGCTGGAAACCGTCTACCGTCAGAAGCTGACCACATCCTACGCCCGCTACATCGTCACCACGACCAAAGCCTGGGATCGTCCCCTGCGGCTGGCCCGTTTTGAAATCCGCCTGCCCAGGGACGCTGTCCCGGTCAAATTCAGTTTCCCCTTCGTGAGTCATGAAGACGCCGCCGGCCGCTATTATACATTTGACGCGCGTAACTTCCTTCCAGATAGGGACATCATGGTACGTTGGGAGAAGACAGCGTCGAGGTAGACTCCGTAAATCCGCTAGCGACGGTGGATGATACTGACCATTAGCCCTAATCCGTCAAAAACCTGAGGCTCTGGGGAGCGCGGTTTGGAGCCTGTCATAGCATCGCTCCCGTTCGGGCACGTTGGAGAGCCGGAGAATTGGACCTTGTGCCGTCCTCAGCAGTCGTCCGGCTACGTTCAGCCACTCGAAGCGGGTTGTACGGATCGCCGTGAACCGAAACCGATAGCTCGCTTTCCGAGTCGCCGGCCTGCGGGGCACCCCCGCGATTGCCTGCA
>Ga0209777_10000648_pt1 | contig 55286 bp, 89 predicted proteins | sample FrelakmetHBP12HB_FD_187147 | JGI IMG/M metagenome (GOLD analysis project Ga0209777, IMG submission 187147) | Freshwater lake sediment microbial communities from the University of Notre Dame, USA, for methane emissions studies -HBP12 HB (SPAdes)... | ecosystem: Environmental > Aquatic >...
CTTGTCGGCCGAAACCCTCCGTAAGCGGAGCGAGGGCTCAAAGGCTATGTGGAAACGAAAGAAGGGGAGGGACTCCGATGGTCGCCCTTAAAAAGCCCGTCCGGCGGATCATCCAAGTTCTCCACAGGCCGGCCGTGATCGTCCTCGACCCGGAGATCTCAAGCGTCCGGCTCCGGGCCAAAGGTTCCCGGACCGAGTATCTTCTCCATTTCGACGCCCTGTTCCGGCTGGCCATGGTGGCCACGGAGCGGTCCGAAAAGCCGATCCGCCGTAGGCGGCGGTCAACGGTTGTCTTCTCTTGATCCCCTCCCGCGCCTGCTAAAAACAGGAAAAAGCCCGTTTTCGGGGTCTGAAAAAGGCCCCGGAGCGGGCTTTTTTTATGCCTCAAAATCGCGTCCACGTCTGTTTACGGCCAATTTCCGGGTTTTGGCTAGGCGTGTTCGACCCCCTATTGAAAATCGCCCACAATTGATCCCTAGCGTTTTTTTAAATTTCGCTCTAGGAAGCCCTAGGATCGACCGGCTTCCCCCTACCCTGTGGGGGTGGTCGACGCCGCCCGCGCCAGCCCCATGGCGGTGCCATCCCGCTTAACGGCTGGGGGTAAAATCACCAGATCACGGACTAGCTGCCTGGGCCAGCTCAAAACCGGCCTGGCCTTAGCCGGGGCCGAGTTGGTTGACCGGGTTGATCGTGAAATATTCCCATTGGGCCTGGACCAGCGGCGGGATCGGCGGCGGGTGCGGGCCCGGACATGAAGCCGCCGCAAAAATGAGGATGAGCGCCAGCGCGTACAGGGCGCCGGTCAGGCGGATCCGGTGAGTGCTATTCATCAGCCGGGCCCGAAAGATCGGATGATCTTGAAAAATTCGTAGGCGACATTACAAGCGGGACAGGCGGCGTAGGTCTGAAGATAAAGGCCAGTAATCATGTTATATGGAGATCCACCGCTAAGGCCGCTATTCGTGAGAGTGGCCGCAACCGTCCAAGTCGTGCCATTGGTTGAATAAGAAAAGACGGCTTTGATCGTGTTGCTCGAATCCCACCCCAAAGAAATCTTTAACCAGATGGGAAGAGTCGCGACCGCCACCGAGCCGTTTATACTCCCGCCTAAATTCTGCCAATAAAGGCTGTGAGCCGCGCCCGAGTATTGATGCCCAAACCTTATAGCGGAATCGCTCTGAGCATTGGTTATATATCGGCCTATAAAAAGCCCGCCGAAGCTCGGGTCCGCATTAGCGAACGTCGCAATTTTCGTGATGATTTCACACGGGAATCCAGGGACGCCGATGATCGCCCTGAGCGCGTTGTTCGTCCCGTTGCTCCACCAGTCCATATTCGTGCCGTTGTTCGAATCCATGGTCAGAAGGCCATTCGCTTCTGTGATCCGTCTTGCCGCATCCGTGTTCCAATCCCACCAGGCCCAATGTCGTGAAGCGTCGTTAAATTCATCAATAAATTGGACCTTGTCTTCGGTCACCGCCCCGCCGCCGCCCGGAATATAAGTCATGACGTTCCCCCCTTTAGAGGATGTACCAGGCACCGGCCGCGCCGTCCTGGATCGTTATATTGACCCATTGAGCTGCGATGATGTAGCTCGCAGCCCCGTCGATCGTTTCGGCCCCGTTCGGGGTCAGGGTGACCGTGAAGGCGGAGGCATCGATTTTCTTGACGTTCAAGATCCGCCCGGTCCCCGTCGCCGCCGGCAGGCTGACCACCATCGCCCCGCCGACCGCGTTGCAGAGAATTGTGTAATCCGTCGCCGCGGCTGCATAGGGCGAGTCGGCCACGGCCTTTGTCACGGCCTTCAGGGAAATCCCGGAAAACTTCGGGCTGACATCGCTCGAGCGCGTCGCCTGGAGGACTTCCTCCTCGACCGCGGCGCCTTGATGCATGAGTTTATCCGTCCCGGTCCGGCTCATGAGTTCCCCGGCCACGACGTCGGCGGGCGCCGCTGCTCCCCGCCAATTATCTTTGATTTTATTTAAGGTGACATAATCGACCCTTTCACCACTTATCGCATCGGCTCCGGTGCTGAGAGGCATGGGAATCTCCTATAATTTTTTTCCGAGGGCTCCGTCCGCGAAAACGCCCGTTGTGTCGCAAAGATAAGCATATACCCGCTCCTCGGGCCCGGCTGTGCTCCAATTCGACGCCATCGTCGGATCACCCAAGATGAAAAGTCCGGTCAGAATCCAGGTCAGATCCGAGCAGACGACTGCGATTTCCATCTGTTCGAGGTCGACCGTCAGGCTTTCGATATACATCGGCCGGCCCGCTTCGCCGGCTCCGATCGGGCTGACTCCAAAGGGGTCCTGCAGTTCGATGTTATCCAAAAGGTCCAGGGAGTCCAGCCAATCGATTGATAACGTGAATCTGAATTTGTTATCGCCGAAAGCATAGCGGTCTAGCTCCTCGGCTGCTCGGATGGCGATCCAAGCCGCGGAATCCGTCCAGGGGAATGTCGCCGGCGACGTCGGCTCGAGGACCGCGTCCAGGATCGATTGCGAGGACAAGTTTTCGAAGGTATCCCCGCCCTGGCAGAGATTCGCCGTCGGTACGAAATCCCAGGCGGCCTTGATCCGGTTGAAAGCGACGTTGCTCACATATTCGCGCCCGGGGTGATCCTTGCAGTCGAGCTGGGCCCATACCGTCTTGAAATTTGAAAGGCTGGCGTAATCCTTCCGGGCGATTTTTATTTTCCCGATCGCGGTGAACGCGGCCAGGATCCCGAAGGTGTAGAGGAGCTGCCTGTAATACTCCTCGCATGCGGATTCTGTCGTTAGAGCCAGCTTCCCGATCGTCCCAAAGCCGGCCGCGGCGAAGGTTGCCGCCAGCGTGTCGAAACTCGCGGTTTCCAAATGGGAGACCGGGACCCCGACCAAAAATTCCAGGAAATATTCGAGGACCCGGGCAGGATTCTGGACGTAGCCGTTGACCGAATCCCAGGCCGGGAAAGAATAGCCCCGGCAGTTGAAGGTGACCTCATTGTCCCCCTGGCTTCCGGTGAAGGTGATCAGGGTCTGGCCCAGGCCGTCGTATGAAATGGAATAATCCGCTCCGGCAGCCTTTAAGATCCCGGCGGAATAAACCTCATCGACCGCATAGAGGCTTCCCCGGGCTGCCAGGTAGATGAAGTTCGCGGTATCGACGCAGGGAGCCTTTATCGCTCCGGGTTTGTCTCCGGCAGTCCAGGAAAAGGTCCCCAGAAGATTGGGCTTCGGGGCGTTGATATCTTTCTCATAGATGTTCGGAAATTCGGCCGCGGTGCAGCGGTATTCCGGAAGTTCCTTTTGAAAATATTTCCAGCCGATATCTCGGAGTTTTGCAGAAAAGACCGGGCCGTCGAGGTTGTAATCATCCACGATGAATTTCGCTAGGGCGTGTTTCGATGCCTCCGTTTCATCGGACCATAAATAATAAGCCCCGACCCCCAAATTTTTCGCGTAATTGGAAAAGAGAAGACTCGAAAATTCCCGATCGACATTCGTCAACTTGATGTCGGCGTCGGAGCCCAGAAAGGTCCCGAGCCCGGATGAAACGCTCCGGGTGAAATTGCTGAGGCTCAAGATCCGGCCATCATAGAAAACCAGCGGGGCCCGCATGTCGATCGGGGCATAATATTTTTTGATCGGCCATTCCCAATCCGTCCCCGGAATCAGAATCCTTTTCCCTCCTCCGCCGACCTTGAGTTGGAGCCGGTTTCCGATCGTCATGGCCCCGGTCCCGGCGTCGACTCGCCAATCGCCGGCGTAGGCCGAGGGCGTATTGGTAGAATTCAATTTTGTCGAAAGCCAGGCTTTTTTGAGATTGAGGACGTAGGTCCCGACCGGAAGAGCCGGCATCGAGGCGATCGTGATTTGGCTATTCGAATCGATTACGAAAGTCCCGACGGCTCCCGGGACGACCCAGCTTCCGCCGGCTTCCTCGAGGGCAAAGGTCCCCTCGCCGGCGGTCCCTATAAAATTGATTTCCGTTACGTAATCCTTCCAGCCGCCGCCGCCTGGCGTCGAGCTAAAGGCATTGTTGGCTGCATTCGTGATTTCCGTGTCATCGTTATCGAATCCCAAGCCGGTCAGGACCAGGGCATCCCCGCCGGCTGGGGCGACTTTCAGCTTTGAAAGCGAATTGACGCAGGGGTTAAAAAATCGGACCTTAATTTCGGAGAAAATCGCCCGGACGATCAGTTTCGTTCCCGCTCCGATGTCGCCGCCGTTCGGCTGGCTCATTCGGACGGTCAGGCCCATGTCGAAAAAATAGCCCTGAAGCATATTGTCCTGGGTCCCGAGCCCGGCTTTATTCGGGCAGCCGTAGAGGGTATAAACCTTCGGCATGTCGGCGAAAACAAAGAGCTTCCCGTCCTCCCATCCGCCGGTCCCGGCGAGGGGTGGGTAGGAGGTCCAATCCTTCCCGGTGTCATAGACCTGGCCCGTAAGGACCGCCATGTTCGATTTGTCCCCCGGCGTGTACTTGGCCGTTGTCCGGACGGTCGAAATCGTGTTGAGTTTCCCCGAGGTGTTCGAGTCGACGGAATAAGCCGCCGTCCACCAGAAGTCGATTGCTTCATCGGCTCCGGCCAGGAGGGCGTAATCCGCCGCGGAAGGCTTGGCGATCCCGTATTCCCAAAAATCCCAGGCCGCGCTGATGTTCTTTTGAAAGCCGATATAAAATCCCGGGACCACATAGGCCGCCCAATCCGCCTTTGCGTTCCCGGGCGGATTCGTGACCAGGGCGGAGGCGTGATCGATGGCCGTGAAAGATCGGTACGGAATCATAAAAGCGTAATCCCGCGGGTCATGACCTTGAGTTTTATCGACCAGCTCCTAAGTTCGCCGCCGGGCCCGTAGACGACTCGTTTTGACGTTGGGCTTCCGACTACTTTTACCAGGTAGACATGGGGAAGTTTTTCGTCCGGGATGAAAACGAAGCGGCCGGCCGCTCCCTGAATTCCCTCCATGAAGGTCTGCAGCTCATCGATCGTCGCCGGGTCGATTTGGTTTGTCAAGGAAAGTTCGAAACTTTGGCCGATGCCCAGATAAGTGCTCCAATCCTGGCCATAGGTCGTTACCTGTTCGACCTGGAAAAATTCGGGTGAATCCGCCCGGCCCGGAGTGATCCGGACCTTGCTGAATTTCGCCCAGGTTCCGAGCCAGGCGACCCCGATCTCTGGCATGGCCAGATTGGTCGGGTCATTTATGAAAAACCTCCACCAGCGTTCGTTCTGGCTGAAACGGAGAGCCTGGTCATGCTCTCGCCAAGGCATCTGCCAATTGTATACGAGACCGCCTCCCCAGGCATTCGAGCTGTTCGCCTGGACCCGGGCCGTCGCTGCGGCCGTGAGGTTGTGATTGAAGAGGGCGGCCAGGGTGACGCGCGTTGCCGCGGTGAGATCGACGACGATGCTCTGGTTTGTCTTCGCTTGGAATCGGAAGGGCCGGCTGGGCCGGTTATCGTACAAAAATTCCTTTACGTAGAGCGGATCCTCCGTCGAAACCGAAGAAAGCGTATAGATGTCGATCAGGTTCGTTGTGCTATAAATCATTTTAGATCCCCAGCGCCTCTCGGAGTTGATCCTTTCCGAAGTTCGTCTTAAGCCAGCCGATGAGCTCTGGCCCGATCTTCTCCCGGACGACATTGCGAACGCTCGCGCCGTCGACGGCCGAGATTTCAAAAGTGGCCGCCATATTGAAATTGACGGTCCGCCCACCTTCCCCGCCTATTGATCCGCCGCCGCCTTTTTCGCTCGAACCACGGGTAGCGATCTCGGCCAACTGATCGAGAGATAGGACAGCTTCCGTCTTCTTCTCAGCGACCCAGGCCAGCGTAGGGGTTTCGAAGACGGCGCCCGTCGCAGCCTTCGGGACCGTCGAAAGGGCCGCGACGACCTTCGTCGTCTCTCCCCAGATATCATTGAGGAGCGAATTCGTTTCCTTGGCGAGGTCGATTTGATTGACCGCGAACCACCATTTTTCATCGCCCTGGGCCTGTTCGTAGACCATGATCCCGATCAAATCCCTGAACATGTCGTGCATTTCCTGGTCGAGATCTTTGATCATTTTCAACCAGTACGTGACATCGGTTTGTTTCTGCGGCCCCTTGAAGAGATCGAGAACCGAAGCCACAGCGGTCACGACATTGGCGATCGTGGAGATCACCCCGGTCGCTACTCCCCCGACCGCTTTTCCGGCTACGCCGGCAACATCGCCGATCGCTCCTGCCCCTTTTGAAGCCGTGTCAGCGATCCCTTTTCCGACCGTATCAATCATATTCGAAGCGGCGGTCGCAAGGGCTTCGGACGTTTTTTTGAGGATGATATTTTCCAAGAAATCGGTCAGCCATTTCTTCGCCAGGTCCCCGACCAGGGTGAAAAAAGTATCTTTGATATCCTTCCAGAGACCGCCGACCAAAGATTTCAAGGCCTTCCCGTTGAAGATGTTATCCCATGAAAGGGTCTGGGCCCAAGAAGAGATCGTCGATGAGAAACTCGAGGAAATGCTCGAAATAACCCCATTCCATATGCTCGCTTCCTGAGCTGCGAGCTCCTGCTCGAGAGCCAGCCCTTCTTGAAGAATCGCAATCTTATTGTCCTTCTGTTCTTTGGTTAGGCTGAGATTATTTCTGACTGCCTCTATGTTAAGTCTTGTTTCTTCCGCTATTGACCAGGCCGCATAATCGGAAGAGCTCATCGATAATTTCATCTTCATCGATTCGAGCTTTGAGAATTCCTGGGCCTGGTTATTCCAACCCGCGATCGCAGCTTCCTCGCCGGCCCTTTCCGCGGCCATGATCTCAGCATCCAGGGCGAGAGAATCGTCTCGCTCGGACATATCGATCCCGTGGATCTTCACGGCCAGGGCTTGTCGGGCGAGGGCTTTCCAATCGTAGAAATCCTTTGTAGCCCCCAACTCTTTGAAAATAGTTTTCTCTTGTTCGGCCTCCTCTAGGGCTGCATCCGTCCTCGCTTTGGCATAGGCATCGGATCCGACCGTTACGAGCTGATTCGTCAGATCTTTCTTCAGGGAAATCAGGCGATCATTATAGGTCTGATCGATCCCGATGGCTGCGTCGTTTGCGACCTGAAGATCAGCCGTGGCCTTGACTCGGGCTGAAGTATAGGCCGATTGGGAAATTTTCCCGTTCGCAAAGGCCGTATCCAACCCGGCCAGGACGTCCTTCAGGCGTTCGATTTCATCCCGGTTCTGCTGGACCGTGTTGATCCCCGACGTTTTCATGAAATCGGACCAGGCCTTGGATCCTTGGGTCAGGCTTTCGATTTCCTCCCGGGCCGCCTTCATGGCCAGTTTATAATTTTCCCAGGATATCTGATGTTCCGCCAACTTTGTCCCGAGCGTCGTCATGATGTGCTGGAGTTCGGTTATACGATCGTTGGCATCAGAGATCGTGGGGATCGATTTCGATTTCAAGAAATCCTGCCAGCCGGTCGATTCGATCGTCAGCTTTTTCTGGGCCTCGGCCTCTTTCTCAAGCTGGGTAGCATGTACTTTTCCGACCTCAGCGAGGGCCTTTTGGAGCGGGATCCCTTCCTCTCCGTGTTTGATGGCCATGGCCATGGCTGCGATATTGCCGTGGTATTTCTTCGTCAGATCGTCCAGGTCTTCCTTCAGCAGGGTCCCGTTCTCGACCAACATATAGATCTTGTCGGAAAGACTGGCCTCGGCATCTTTGAGACGGGTCGCTGCCTCGGCTGCGTAATCCTCCGCGACCGCGACCTCATGGAGTTTGATGAGGTAAAAGGCGATCGCCGCGACGGCGATGCCCCAGAGCCCTACTGAGGCCGTCAAGGCGCCGGCCGTCGTCCCCAAGGCAGTAGCGACCATCTGAAGGCCGAGGACGATATTCGGCAGCATGAAAAGGACCGGTCCGAGGACGACCATGAAGGCCCCGATTCCCCCAACAGAAAGGGCGATGATCTTGACGAGCTCGCCGTGGCCTGAAATCCAAGTCGTGACCTTCCCGACGACCCCGGTGATCCCTTGAACGACCGAGGTCAGAGTCGGGAGCAGTTGGGTCGAAATTTCTTTCCCGATCCCTCCCATCCCGGCTTTCAGGCCGATCAGGCTGTCCTTAAAATCGTTCGCCGCGGCGGCATCCTCTTCGGAATAAATAAGACCGAGCTTTCTTGCCTCCTCCCAATTGTCCTTGAGCCCTTGACGGCCCAAATTCAGGAACGGGATCAGGTCGGCGCCGGCCTTCCCGAATACTTTCATGGCCATGGCGCTCTTGTGCGGGCCATCTTCCATCTTCGAAAATCTATCGGCCATGTCCAGGAGGACGTCGTTCATCGGTCGGAGGGCCCCATCCTGAGTCTCCCTTACATCGACCCCAAGTTCCTTGAAGGCGCCGCCTGTCCTCTTCCCGCCGTCGCCGGCGATCTCCATGTTTTTCCCTAGGAATTTAAATCCTGTCGCCAGGCCCGCTAGGGAAGTCCCATTTTGATCGGCTGCGAGCTTATAGCCGCTCAGGATTTCAGTTCCGACGCCGGTTTTAATACTGAGCTCGTGGATTTCATGGCCGGCTTCCGTCGTTTTCATGATCATCGACGAGAGGACTCCGGTTATCGCCCCGCCGGCGGCAGTCATGGCCGTACCGATCCCAGCGATTGTCTTGGAATGCCCTAGGATCCCCGCAGCGAGCCCGCTGGCGTCCTTGCCCGCCTCTTTGATCTTGGCTTCCCAGCCGCTCTTGTCGAGGAGGAGTTTACCAATGATCGACCCGGCTAAAAATCCGCCCATCGTACTCATTGGCTATCCTCCTCCTCGGCTTCGGCTATCTTGATCTGCCAGCTTAAAATCTCCAGGGCATCGCTCATGTCTTCCGCGCTGCCGTTCATGGCGATCCGGGTTGACGTCAGATTATCGATTTTTCTTTCCAGCACCTTGACTTTCGCCTTCCGGTGCCAAAAATTAAAATCCCTTATGTCCATCTCCTCCAGGCGATCGTAGGAAATAGAGCCATGGAAGGCGTCAGCAATTATGCCGCAGGCGTCCCCCCAGGCTTCGAGGCGTTTTTTTCCTCTCCCGTCGGCCCCTTAGCAAGCTGCTTCCGTATCTCGGCGAGGAGATTCCGGATGTCCTTGACGTCGAGTTCGTTGGCGACCTCGGCCGGGCAGTTGCTGATCAGCGGAAGCTGGCCATAGAGGCCCTCGACCTTGCCCTTGGCGATCTGGAGCTCGAGTTTTTGGGCCGCCTCGAAACGTGCCCGGTTGATCCTCCCGACCTGGTAGGTCTTGCCGTCGATCTCAAAGGTGAAAGGACTGTGCAAGGCCCCCTTGGTGACGAAACTCAGAGGTGTTTTTTCAGGGCTCAAGGGGCAACCCCGATAGTCCCGAATTCGCCGTTCATGCCGCTGGTCATATCCGGGAAGACCAGGCACTTGCAGGCGAGGACCCGCTGGCCGGACCGGTCAAAGCCGATCTCGAATTCCCGGTACGGGTGCACCTTGTAGAGGTGCGTCCATTCGGAATGGACCGTGCTCACGACCCCGTCCCTCATCGGCTTGATGACGACGGCCTTGGCGTTGACGTACATGTCCGATCCGCATTTATTGCGGAGAGTCAGTACGCTCCCGCTCAGGGCCGAGCCGGGCCAGACCGTGTTGAGCTGTGCCAGGGTGCTCCGGGTCATCGGGATCGTCAGCTCCATCACGGAGCCGGCGAAGACGCCGTCGACCGGGGCGTCCCCGTAACCTTCCTCGAAGACCTTGCTCACGCTGTCCTTCATGGAGAGCGCGACCTTGCCCAGGAACGGACTCAGTTTGATCGCCGTTCCGCCGTAGTCCCACACGACTTCGCAGGGACCGATGTCGCCCATAGGAAGTTTCGGCATATTTGCCTCCTCTTAAAATTTCGGCTCCTCAGAGCCGGGTAATCCTAAAAATATAGTTCGCCGAAAAGGTGAACGTCTTTTGCTCATTCGGATTTTCGATCGGCGCCGGCGGGGCGACTCCGGAGATCGTGTTCGCCAAATAGGCCTCCCCGCTCGTGAGAACGGGAAGCCGCCAACCGGCCTGGCCATGCATTTTATCGTAGAAGATCCGGGCATCCGCGCGCGCCGTAAAATATGTTTTCGCCCGGGTCAGAATCTGAATCGGCTTTTGCTCATAATCGGGCCAGTCATCATCCGTCGCCGACGTCGCATTCTCGAGGATCAGCGAGTACCTGTCGGGAATCGGGATCACGGGCGCGCCGGGCTTTTGGATCGGGAGATGGCCGACAAAGAGGTCGACCCCGATCGTCTTCCCCGTCCGGTTCTCGATAAATTGGGCTATTTCCTGAAGCATCACCTGCCCCCATTATCCAAAACGTAATCCGCGATATCTTTCATCAGCTCGTCTTTATGCGTCGCTAACTTCGTTTCGAGGTATTTCGGGCCGCTTCCGGGAAGGGTCCAATGCGTGACCTCTCCCCATTGCTCATTGTTTACGGACTCATGGAGTTTGGCCGCGTATTCGGTATTGAATCCCCCGTCCTGTTCAATCCGATCTTCCGTGATGACGCAGGTCCCGATCGTCTCGCTGGCCCATAGCCGGCCCTGTTTATGCGGGACCCGCGGCTCTTCCTTGATGGCATAAGCCAAGAGTTTCGCCCAAGCCTTGAAAAGCGCCTTGGGAATGAGCGTCAAGGTGATGAGCCGGGAAACCGCACCCAAGCCTTTCAAGAGATCGTCGATGCTCTCGATCTTGAAGGTTTCGTTTTCAGGTCCGTAGGCCATTGGCTTTCTCTACCCGACGAGGGCCTCGTAATGGTGAATTATTTTCCCATTTTGGCACGGTTCGATGCTCAGGACAGGGTGATCGATCCCTCCGAAACGAAGGACGGACCGGATGTCGGCCACGGTCATCGGCTTTCGGGACAACATGACGAGGGCCGTCGCTATGAGTTCCTCGCCTTTCCCGACTCGGAGGACCCGATGTGTCGTTTCGATCCTGCATTTTTCCGGCGTCAACGTCGGGGCCCCGGAAGGTTCGCCCCATTTATCGAGCGCCTGCTTCACCACGACCAGGTTATTGATCAGCAGGCTTTCGTAGCTCATGGCCGCGGCCCCTTTCCGCCGACCGAGCCGGAAATCGCTCTAGGAAGCCCCAGGACGGGCTTTTGGCCTCCATCGGGGGTCCTTGCCTGGCCGGCCTGCCGTTCGCCCTGGCCAGCCCCGATTCCGCCACGGCATGGCCGCAAAGGCTTCGGACCGCTGGCCCTGATGATGAAAGCCCAATACCAAATGAAATTTCCGAGCCCTGGAGCCGTCCGCGGCGTCCCATCCTGGTTGACTTCCTCCTCCGTCACGATTTCCGCCTCGAGGCCGTTCGGCTTCATGGCGCCGTAAATATCGGAAAGCGTCCAATTCACCTGGGGCTCGTAGATCCGGCCCGGATCGACGTCGCGCTCGCCGCCTGTCCGGACTCGGCAAAATTGGATCAGCATCCCTCCGGCCGGCCTGAGTTTCCAGCCGAAAGTCTCTAGATAATCTTGGGCGACCGCCCGGCTCAGGTGCTGAAAGACGTTGAAGGAATAAACGAAATCGACATCCGGCATCTGGAGCCCCCAGCCCGGCTTGTATGCGATCGGGTGATAATTGAAGATCCGGAGACCTTCGAGATAGGTCTCGAGCTCGGGCATGGCCGCCTCGACATCTAGGCAATAAACTGCCTCGACCAGCGGGGCCAGCTTCGCCGCCTCTCGGCCATAGCCGCTCCCGATGATGGCGATCCTATGCTCTGGCTTCAGACTAAAATACTCAGCGATCTTCTTGGCGTCCGGGAAGACCCGCGTCCCATGGCCCTGGTAGTACGGATGTTTGGCGAAATACCCGGCTCGATGCATGGCGTTCCAGGCTTCGGGATCTTTGCTCATTCGATCACCACCAGATGGCTGAATTTTGATCCCAGGTCGGTTACCCGGGGGAAAATCTTGAAGTCCGAGGCCTCCCATTGTGAAACGTGGCCAGCCGATCCGTAAAAAACCTGGGAATAGAAAACGACCGCCCGCGGCGTCGATATCAGAATCTTTGTCCGGTCCTTGGCTTGGGGCTCGGCCTTGATCTCCTGCAGGAATTTCAGCATCCGTTCCTTCGAGGTGTGTTCGACGACATCGATCATCAGGATCAGATCATGCATAGCGAAAAAGGGAGGTGGTACTTGAAATAAATTGACATGCGTATGATGGTCATAAAGACTCTGATGCCAAGGGAGATCGGTAAAATATTCCGCCTCCTCAATGCAGTTGATTTTGAATTTCGGGCGGGGGCTCAGATCTCCGGCCTCCGCAGCTTCGGACAGGAGGAGTTCGCGGATCAGTAGCCCAAATTTCCCGAAGCCGGCGCCGACGTCGAGGATATTCGTCGGCTTGATCCTCTTGATCGCCAGCAGGATCGCCAAAAGGTTTTCGGGATATGAGGTCATCATCGGACGGCCTCCCTGGCCTCGCCGTAAAGGGCCGCGATCCTGGCCGTCACGTTCTCGATCGAGTAGATGGTCATGTCTTCGGGCGGCTCCGTCCATTCGACTGCCGTGACCTTCCCGGCCCCGTCGACGGTATAAATCCAGCCCGGTTTACCGCAGGCCCAGCCTTCGATCGTCGTCCGGCCCAGCATGACGCCCGAGGTTTCGTCGCAGGCATGGATATGGTTTTCGATCTCCCAGATCGGGGGATAAATCTTGGCGTTCGCCGGGACATTTTCCGGTTTGAGGTGATGATTTTGGCCGACTAGCCGGAATTCTCGCTCTGTCTTCCAGCAATATTCGCCCGTCTTTCTGATGGCCTCGAGACGGAGCCTGTCGAAGGTCCCGACGAAGAGGACCATGGGCCGGGCATCCGGGTCCTGTGGCTGTTCCCGGAGGTATTCATAGTTCCGGTTGAAGCGCGTGAAATCGATTCCGTTCGGAATGACGTCGACCCGCTCTGCCGGGATCCCGTCCTTCGCCTCGAGCTTGTCCTTGATGTCCTGGCGGATGGCGATGTATTTGAAGATCCGGGGGCTCAGGATCGGGGCCTCGCATTCAAATTGAGAGTGGACCGTGCTCACGGCGGCTGCTTTCGGGAAAAGACCGAGGAGGGATTCGCTCGGCTTCCGTTCATTGAGGTGGAGGACGTCGAAGTCCATCCCGAGAAGCGGGAAGCCCTCGCAGGGCACGGCCGTCAGGCCTGCGGCTTGGGCCCTGGCCAGCATCTCTCCGCCCAGGTTGATGAGCGGCGCCGTGATGACCGGCTCATGGCCGATTCGCTTCAGCTCCCGGGCGAGTTCGTAGACATACATTTCCGCCCCGGTGAGATCCCGAAACTGTCGGATCGAAATCAGGACGCGCATGCTCGCCGCTCTTCTTTCTTCCGGGCATAAAGGGCTGAGTTTCGCTTGGCGAGGCTCTGCCAGCCATCGATTTTCTGGACCGTCTGGCGATGCCTGTGGTAGATGAAAACATGGAGGGCGAGGGCGGTTTGCCAGCCGGCCTTCCGGGCCCGGTCGCAGTAGTCATCGTCCTCGCCAAGGCAAAGCCCGAATTCCTCATCTAGCTTCCCGACCGCCTCGAGGGTTGCTCTCCGGATGGCGACGCAGCAGAAGGGGACGCAGGAGACCATGATCTGCCGGAGCCGAGGCGGCTGGGCGTTGAAATAGGCCTCCGGATCTCCGGTCCGGTAGCCCGTGATCAGGGAAAATCGCTCCCATCTCTGGATGCCGCCCGTATCCGTCACGACTCCAAGGATCCCGAGCCGCGGATGTTCCTCGAGGGCTGCCAGCATCTTGTCCGTCCAGCCGGCCGTGACGACCGTGTCATTGTTGAGCAGGAAAATCGGGTCCGATTCCGCCATGGCGAATCCCCGGTTGACCGCCTTTGAAAACCCCTCATTTTCCGGGAGCATCTGGCCGATCCATGGAAGTCCGAGTTGAGTAAGGACGAGCCTCACGACGGCCCGCTCCGCCTCGATCGATCCATTGTCGATCCAAATGATCCGGGCATCCGGTGTGTGCTTCCGGATAGAACGGAGGCAGTCGATCGTGAGATCACAGTTATTCCAGGTCGGGATGATGATATCGATCATCGGCTGGGATCCTTTTGATCCGTGAGGCCCCATACGAGGCCCGCGGCTTTCCTGGCCATGCTCAGGGCCCGGTCTTGCTCCCTGAGTTTCCGGGCGTCGACATGCGTTTGATCCATTTCATGGCCATTATTCATCGGGTGGAAATGGATGAGCTCGGCGCGCGGTTCGAGCCAAAGCCGTCCGACGGTCAAGGCGTGGTTTTCGACTTCCTGGCAGGAAAAATGGAAATAGCCGGGATAGAACAGTTTTCTTCCCGGGTACCGGCGAAGGAAAGGTTGGCCGACCAGGGCGCACCCAGCCGGGCTGAAGACGCCGCATCCGATTTGGCTGAAACCGATGATCCCATCCTCATCCGGGAAGTGTTCGGCCATGGCCTTGACCGCCGCTTCGATCGCTCCGGGCTGGAAAGCGATATCATCGGTCCCGTAAATCAGGGCGTCCTCCGCCCCCTGGGTGATAAGGTTCCGGCAAAAGACCGACCCGGAATGTTCCCGGATGAAAAGGACCCGGGAGATCCGGGGGTCCTCGAGGATGGCCTTCGACGTCTGGACGTCACCATCGCAGACGACCGTGGTGAATATCGGGATCCCGCCGGCAGATGCCGGGATCGTCCCCAAGGTCCGCTTGAGCTTCTCCGGCCGGTTCCGCGTCGGGATGATCAGGTCGAGGCGCTTCATGCGAGGGCCTCTTTATAGGCCGCGACGTATTCCTTGACGCCGTCTATCGCATGCCATTCACTTTCGACCCAGCTTCGGGCCAACTCCTGATGGAGTTTCAAAACCCCGGGATTATCGATGAGCTCCAGGAGCCGCTCCTCGAGGCTTTTCAAATCTGCCCGGACCCAGGGCACGGCGTTGTTTTTATTGATGACCGCGCAGCCGAAGCAAGCCCCCTCGAGAGAGGTCCGGTGGAAGTTCCCCGTCACAACGTCGTCGATCAGGATATCGCTGATACTTTTCATCTCGAGGTTCCTCTCGTAAGGTACCCCTTCGATCCAGATGATCTCGACATCCCGCTTGCCGGCGACTTCCTTCAGGATCCTCTTGACCTCGGCATAACCTTTCGTTCCCGGGAAGCCGAGAGGCATCCGGGTGCTTGGGGCGAAGGCGATCCGGACCTTGGTCCCTTTCCGACTCGGGCGGTATTCGTCCGGGTCGATCAGGTTCGGCAGGGCCGGCAGGCCATATTCCCGCTCCTGCAGAGGCTGGCGGATCGTGTACCGGATGGGCGTAAAATCCCACAGTTCTTTCCAATTCCCGAGCCGTGGGAGGCTATGAAATTGGGCAACGACGGGTTGGCCGGACCGTAAATCCGGAAGTTCCCGATGCATGTAATTGTGAACGTGCCATAGATCAGCGGCTGCCAAAATCGCCCTGCTTCCGTCATCCTTGCAGTTCAATTTGAGATCGATCGGGAAGATCCTGCCGTCTGGATAACCGATGTACTCGTTAATGAGGCGGACTTGGATATCCGTATATTTCCGCAGGGCCTTGAGTAGCTCCCAGGGCGCCGCGGCGAGCGGCGTTTTGCTGAAGATGGCGAGTTTCATTCGCTTTCCCTCGCCATCGCCTTGAGCTCGGCGATCGTCTTCATGCCGCCGCGGGTCCGGCGCTCGATATCCGGCTCCAGGAGTTCGGACGTATAGATCTCGATGACCTCGCTGTCTTCAATGGCCTGGAATTGATGCCATATCCCGGGCGCACAGACGAATTCCACGCCCGCTCGAAGCCTGGTCTGGTCGATCATGCTTTTCCGATGGTCGCGGGGGTTTTCGGAATCTCGCCAGGTCAGGATGATGAGCTCGCCTCTCAGGACCGTGATGTGGTTCGTTTTGATCCAATGGCGATGCTCGCTCGAGAAGCCCCCCTTCTTGATCTCCAGGCAATGAACGGCGACCATTTTGTTCTGGAAAACGAGGGAAGTCTCACCCCACACCTTTCCTTCCGTCATCATGCTAGTGCCTCCTCCATCCTTTGAAATTCAAAGCATCGAAGCCCGCTGTCGGGGTTGAGATTGATGACTCGTACCCCGCGACGCGCGAGCTCCGGAGCGATCTTCTCGAAAGCGGCCCGGAAGCCAATGACCTTGGCCTCATCCTGGGGGATCGGATGCCCGGCGTGGTAATGGCTTTTCCCGTCCTTGTGCTTCATGTCGAAGCCCAGTAGGTAGATCGGGTTGGCCCCGAGGAGTACGGCCAGGTTGAAAGCCGCGAAGCCGCTATTATTTCCATGGCCGATGCCTTCCGAATAGTTCCAGCTAAATTCCCGGAGGCCATAGTCATAATTCTTGAGGACCCGGACGACGAAAATATCATCCGGGAGTTGAGCCGTATAGGTCAGGAGCCAGGCTTTATAGGCGGTCGTTTTATTGAACCGCGCCTGCAGACCAGGGAATTTATGTTCGTAGGTCCCGCCGAGGATCCAATTCAGGCAGCGGGTATCCATGGAGAAGATGACTGTCGGTTCGAAATCCTTGAAGGCGATATTGACGGCGATCGTCCGCCGGCCGCGGAGCCGGCGCCAATCGAAGCCTTCGAGGCTGGGCCCGCCGCCGATCAGGTATGCCGGCTTCTCGAGCCAGCTTCCCGCCGGCAGGACCTCGATCAGTTCCCGGTTCAGACAAATCGGAGAGCGGAAAAGCACGGGCGGCCGGCTTGCGAGGCTGGGGGCGGGCTGGATGTTCATGGGGCCAGAATGATGGCCTTCCGCCCGCAGAAGGGCCGGATCAGTTCATCGACCTCCCGGATCCCGGTCTTGTAAAGAGCCGCCGGGCCGCTGAAGGTGTAACTGTATTTCGAGATCGATTCCGAGCCCAGAAGATAATTCGTGTAGAGGGTCGGATCGTTCATGTACTCGACCAGCATCCGGGCGGCTTTCTTTGCCCAGGCCGGTACGGGACTTCCGCAGGTCCCATCGATCCAGATGTTGTTATAACCCCGCGGGAAGATGACCTCGCCATCCTGTATTTCGGAGAGTAGGTATTCAAGTTCGGGGCTGAAAGGCCCGGCGCCGCTCGTGCTCAGGTCAATGAAGATGCTCGAGGAATCGAACGTGTACCAACTCGTATCGAGTACGATGCCGGAAACCCGGACGCGCGAGATCCCGGTGATCTTCTCCCGGATCGGGAGGAAGAGCCGGTTTTTTCCGTTTCCATTGATCTTGAGGAGAAAGGGTTTCGGATAATAGGACCGCTTCAGGGCCGCTTCGAGCCGGGCCTCGGCGACTTCGATGGCTTCCTGCTTTTCGGCATCCGTTGTCCCTGACGGCCAGTTCCCGATGTCGCTATCGCTTATGTAATTCCCGGAATAAGGCATCGTCGCGTCCTCCGTTCATAAAAACAGCGGCGGGGGGTTTGTTCCCCGCCCCGCCCCCCGCCGCCTCAGTCAAAAAAGGATAAGGAGGTTCTGACCCCCAGGTCAGACGATCCGGGCCATGACGGCCTTGACGTAGTCGACCGAGAGGTTCTTGGCGACCGCCTCTCCGTTCATGAGGCCGAATCCGGCCGAGAGCGGGACCCCGACAGGGAAACCCGTAGCGACTTCGCCCTGGGCCAAGACGATCCCGGCGTCCGTGAAGATGAACCAGCGGACCGTCCCGGCGCCGTCGTAATGGATGCCGAAGATCGCGTAGGTCGCGTTGACCGCGTCGATCAGGGTGTCCACATCGATGACGACCGTCGAGTCCTCGACGCCGAAGAAGATGCTGGCCGCGCCGTCATCCTTGTGGAAATAGACGCCGTGAGCCGTGCTGCCGCCCAGGTATTCCAGGTCGACCAGGCCGAAGAAGAAGTCCGACTGGACGACGTCGTTGATCTTGAACCGGCCCTCCAGGTAGACCGGAAATCCGGCCTGAAGGATGAAGCTCAGGGGCGACAGATACTGCGTCTTGTCGTTGTCGGCCGCGGCGTTCGTGATCAGGAGGATCCCATTCGCTCCGCTCGTGACGACGTTCGTCCCGGCGCCGGTCTTCGAGACCGTCCAGACCCCGGAGGCCGCTTCCAGGAAGTGGTCCTCGAGGCGGACCGCGCTTCGCAGGTCGACATAGTTCTTGATGACGTCCCACTTGTCGTGGTTGATGTGCGTGTTCAGGGGGTAGAGGTCCATGAGATAAAGCTCCGGGACCGTCCCTCCCAACCCGTAATGCGGGAAGTGTTCGTTATCCATTGGCTCCCTCCAGAAGCGAAACAAGATCGGCTTTCTTCATATGCATGAAGTTGGCCTTGGCTTTCCGCCGTGCCGCGAGGGTCCGAAGTTCATTGATTTTGAGCTTCCGATAATCCGACAATTTGAGTCGAGGCCGTTCACCTCCGAGCGGTTCCTGGACTTCGACTGTCAATAGCGGGAATTTCGAAAGCTCGATCAAAGCGAGATCTCCGGTCACCTCCCGGGTTTCGCGGGCGGCGATGTGGACGTTTCCGATGCAGGTGGGAAACTCCCGGGTCGGTCCCCAATTCGTGACAAGGGCGCGCATCGGCTATTCAGTCCGGATTAGCAGTTGTGCTCGAGGCAGCGGATCAGAACGACGGCGTTCGGATTCTCGAGGGCCAGATCGACCCGCATCGAGTAGAAGATGTAGGTCGCCTCGTCCTCGGGCGCGCGCTTGCTCTCGAGTTTGATGTCCCGCTGGATCCCGACGATCAGGTTCCCCTTCGGGGTGAGCAGGACGTCCGTATAGTTCCCGGCGCCGAGGATTCCGTCGGTCGAAGGCGTGGCCGTCGGATCGCCGAGAGTCGTCGGCATGAGCGGGCAGTCCAGGATCGGGACCCGTCCGTACTGGGGAGTCATCTCCCCCTTGAACACGGCGTCCCCGATGGCCGTCGACCGCGCGCTTAGGGCTCCAAGATAATCCTGGGTCACGAGGTCGCTGTTGAGGAAGCTCATGTTCTTGAGCCCGTTTTGGGTTTTGTACTTGGAGGGCATGTTCTTGAGGGCCTGGTGGTACTTGAATTCCCAATTGTAGGGCTGGGTCGTGGCCTGTTCCGCGATCAGGCCGTCCATCGAAAAGTCGGAGCCCGACGTCCCGCCTTCGCAGGCGTTCAGGATGTGGGGCTCGCCGGCGACCGCGTTGTAATAGGCCCCGCCGATCGAGGAGTGGGTGATGCGGTACCGCCAGCCGTCCCACATGCCGCGGATGTCGTCGACCGGGAAGCCGTTGAGGCCGTGGGTCTCGGAGATCCAAAAGGCTTCCTCCAGCTCGTTGGCGATCTTCGCCGTGATGATCTTCATGAGCTGGTTCTTGTAGGCGTCGGCCGTGATCCCGACCGGCAGGTCCTCGAGGTCGTCGTCGAAGACGGTGATCGCCCCTCGGACCTTCTGGGTCGTCAGGGTGATCTTCGAGGAGACCCATTGCTTCTTGTACTTGGTCTCGTTGAATTGGGCTCCGGGATAGAGGAAGTGCCCGCTGCCGAAGCCGATCGCCCGGATCAGCTTCTGGGGCTTGCCCATGCGTTCGATGCGGGCGTAGTCCTTCATGACCGACTCGTCGACCATGTAGTCGATGAAGCGGTCCGCCTCCTCCTCCGTGAGCGTGATCGTCGGGAGGGAGATGAGGTTGTACCCCTTCTCCATCTTGAACCGCTCGAGCAGTTTCTTGGTCGTATTCATGGTTTCGATACTCCTGTTGAGTTTGCTGGGTTAGCCGCCGTAAAGACTTTTTCCGCCCTTAGTCGGCGTCGTCCTCGGGCCCGCCGAGGGAAGGCCACAAAGGCCCTTCGACCTTCTTGATCGGCTTGCCGTCCTTGTCGAGTTCGGGCTCGTCGCTCTTGTCGCCATCCTGGCCCTTGATGCTCTTGGAGATCCCCCGGCTCTTTTTCAGGGCCGCGTTTTCGTCCTCGAGCTTCTTGAGCCGCGCCTCGATGGCGTCGTCCTTGTCCTTGGCGGCCTTCTCGAGCGCCGCCTTGGCGTCGACCTGGGCCTTCTCGCCGGCCTTGATGACGGCGATCAGCGCCTCGGGCTTGCCCTCGTACTTCTGCAGGGCCGGGTCCGCCCCATCGCCCGCGATCATCGCGTCCAGGATGTCCTGGGCCTTGGTCATCCCGTCCTCGATCATGGTCTTGAGCTTCACCAGCTCGGCCTTCGTGGCCTTGCTCAGGCGAGCTCCGACTTTTTCGAGGGTGACGTCTTCGCCCCCGCCATCGGACTTGTGAGCCGCGACCGGAGCCGCGGCGGTTGTGGCGCCCCGGGCCAGGGTCTGGATGGCCGCGAGGACATCCTTGGGCATTTCGTCCGCATACTTCCCGAGCAGGCCGACCGCCATTTTGAGGGCCTTTTGGGCTTCCTCGGACATAGCGCCCGCCTTCTCGAGCTCCTCGGCCGTCAGCTCGAGGCCGATCGACTTCAGGATTTCGATGAGTTTGTCCATGGTGTGCTTCCTTTTGATGATAGAGAATTTTTTACGGTTCGCGGCGGCATCGACCAGGCTGATCTCTTCCACCTCGATGTCCGTTAGCTTTCGAGCCATGCAGGGGCTCCTCTCTCGTCGTTTCGGGATTCCCCCTGCAGGTTGCCGGCGGGTGATCCGGCTGCGTCCTCGAAGGCTCAACGTCGCGGCGCCGCGTCATTGCGACCGGCCCGCATCTTGACCGTCAGGTCCAGCGGTCCTTGTTCGGCTCCAAAATAGGGCCGATCTATACCGATGTCAAGGAATATTTTTTTGGGAGGCCGACGTCAGTCTGCTTTTTTGGTCCAAACCGCCGCGGCCTTCCGCGCGGTCCCGCCCATGGAGAAGCCCGTGAGCTTTCCGCTCTGGACTTCCCCCCAAATCTCGGGATCCGTGACCTTGATCATCATCCACCACGAGCCGGCTTTAATGATCTCTGTCCCTTTTTTCATGTCGGCTTCGGGTTGGAAGCTCTCCAGGATCGGGAAATAATGGGCCGTCCCTTTGTGCATGACCTTGATCCGATTCGGATTTTTGGCGTAGCGTTCCATGAAGGAATACATCGCCGCGGTGATCTCGGCGGCCGTGGTCATGTCGCCCTGGGTATCGACGGCGTTCGGTTCGTAGATGATCCCCCCGCAGATCTGCTGGGCGGCATCGACTTTCCGGATCTGGAAGACGAGGCGCTTCGAGAACCAGGCCCGCTTCTCCGTGCCCTCTGCCTTTTTGAATTCGGGCGGCTCCTTCTCAAATTCCGCATAATGGGATTTCAGGTGGTCATAGATCCCGGATCTGTCGGCGACCGGGACGGAGATCTGGGTGCGTCCGCCCTGAAGGGCCGCCATCGCAGCCGCGACGCCCCGCCAGACCGCCTTCAGACCGTCGGCGTGGTGATGGGGCAGCTTGTAACTCCCTTTGTTGTCCGGAGCTGCAGGATCGACCCATGCACAGATCTTCGCCAGCGTCTCGACGTCGGCAGCCGCGACCTCGGCGCCAGCGTCCCAGGCCTCAGCCTCCGGAGCCGTCCCATAATCGTGATAGGGGATGACGCCGGCCGCGGCTTTCCCAAAAGGCTTGGGGGCATGAGCCTCGGCCCAGGTCTTCGCCTTCTCCTCCGTCCATTTGTTCTTGTCGAAGAGGTAGGCCTGGATGTGGGTCGTCCCGCTATTGTCGGCGGTAAGGTTCCCGATGACGGCTTTGATCCCAAGATCTGCCGAGAGATCGATTATCCGAAACGAATCTTGGGCGAAATCGGCGGGATCCGTGATGCGGACCCGGACGTATGCATCGGTCGTCCGGGCCTCGAATTTGTGCATTTTCACCATCTTACGGGCTTCGATTGCTCCATCTGCCCAGGCCGCCTCCTCCTCGATCAGATCGAGAACATGTTGAGATGATGGCAGGGTCCGCTTTTTGATATGGCTATCGACCCAGGCTTGGGCGGCTTCCATCGTCCATTTCGTTTTGTCGAAAAGGTAGGTTGCGATCTGGTGATCGGTCACATCCTCGAGGGCTTTGATCCCCTGGGCCTCGCTCAGGATGATCGTCCGGATTTCATGACCCGCCGGGATGGCCCGGACCGGGATCCGGCGCAGGGTCATGGTCGTTTCGGGTTTGGCGATGACTTCCTGAGCCGCCTTGTCCGCGCGGAGCCGGTCTCGGAATGTCGTCTCTTTCATCAGTTCGATATTTTCTTTCGTGTCCATGGATGCCTCCCGTTTTTCGGTTTGAATATCATCTTGCGGGATGTTCTCACCAGACCCGCCAGGATTTCCTTCATCGATCGCCAAGGCCGAGGGATCGATCTTTTCGATCGGATCCTCATCCTTGCCCTTGCCCAACTCGACCGCCGGATCCGGACCGCCGCCGGGTGAGTTCGGCTTATTGCAGATGCCGCCGACCGGCTCCTCGTCGCCGCAGATAATACATCGGGGATGGCCATTCGGATGCGTCCACTTCGCGGGCTCGAATTTGTGTACGCCTTTGGCTTTCGCGCTCTTTGCGCTCTCTCGGATGACGGCGCTCTCGGCTTCGAAGCTCGCTTTTTCCGCCGGCGTCAGGGCTTTCCCGATCTCGAATTCAGCGTTCCCGTCGCCTCCGTTGCCGGGTACGATTTTATTCGTCGGTTTGGGCCGGAGGACTAGGTCGAAGACCGGCATATGGCTTCTGCCACAGCCGGCGTGTTCGTAGGCAACCTGGATATCCTTCCCCGTTTCCTGCAGGGCCTTGGCCAGGCAGGCTTCGAGGGTCGCCGAGCTGTAGAAGATCCCGCGGTCTGTCCTTCCCGCCTTGATGACCACCTGGACGGCCGAGGCCTCCCGGGGATTTTTAATGAAGTCCCCGGTGATCGCCACGTAATCGTTCGCCAGCACGATGTCGCCGAGCCCGGGAACATCCAGGCTCCAGAGCCCCTTCCGGACGACCCGGTCTTTCACCAGGCGATCGATCTCGCGTTCGCCCGAAATCGGAAGTCCGCGGCGAGTCATCTCAACCCGGAGCTCGACGTACCGGCTCAAGAAATCGCATTTCGCCATTCCGCGGATTTGATCTGTCGCCGGGTCATGGAAGAATCGATCGAAAAGCTGGACGAAGCGGAAACGAAAATCTCGCAGCTCTCCATCATCCATGGCCTTGAAGGTCTCGGCCTTCGCTTCTTCGATGAGGTGTTTAAATTTGGCCGGCATCCCCTCCCCCTTCCCCTCGAGGGATCTCTTCTCCCATTTTCAGACCTTCCATGAAATCGCAGGTCGAGACCGCCGAGCATCGGAGGATTGTCAACCAGCCGTGCTTCTTCCACCAGCAGCAAGCCTGCTTTTCAAAAAGCGGGGATCCACATTCCGGACATTTTCGATTTGGATCGGCCGGCCCGATCCGTCCCTGGAGTTCGATATGCTCCCGGGCGAGTTTCAGGATATAGGCGGCGATGGCTTCCGGCTTCAGGTGGTGCTCATAATAATCTCGGCCAGCCTCCTCGACTGTCTTGCGATCGGCCGGCCGCTCGAGCCATTCCTGCATGATCGCCGTCGCGTTCGAGAAGTCCGGGGCGACCTCGATGAAGGCGCCGGTCAGGGGAAAAGCCACGGCGACCGTGAGAGGCGGGGCGATGAGGGCCGTGCCGATGCCGAAGGTTTCGGTATGCCGCCAGGTCCAGGGCCCGATCCCAGGCGCCGTGACGTTCAGGTCGGCCCTGGCGATCGCCTGGCAATACTGGACAGCCGTGAGTTTCGGGCCCCAAAGGGCTTGGGGGACCTCCGGGCGGTTCGACCTGCCCGATACCCCGGCTAAGATCGTCTTCCCCTTGGGCGCCTTGACAGCCTTCGTCGCCGCGACCGCCTTGCATCGGACCTCGTAGGCCGTAGACCGCAGCAGGGCGATGGCGGCGTAGAGGCGAATGCCGCTGGCCCGGATGGCCCGATATTCCGCGAGGCCGTCCATGAGATGCGGCCCGCAGGCGATCCCTATCGGGTAGAAATCGGGTCGCCCGGCATCCTCGTGGGTCAGGTTCATCTTGAGATAGATATCATCCTTCGCCATGACCTCCGGGTGGATTACGTGAGGAAAATCGGCGAAGTCGTACCAGGCCCTCATCATCCTGTCTTCGTCCTCGACCTGGATCGGGATGACGCCCTTACCCTCGAATCCCAGGGCTCCATGGACCATCGCCAGGAGGGCCTTGTCTTCCTTGAAGTCGATCCCTTTGGTCTGGTAGAAACCGCTGCGTAGAAAATGGGCGTAAAATTCTGCTCCATGGCCACAGGTCGGAGGCATCCGGACTTTAAGCATGGCGAGTCCTCCTCGAGCGGGTGAGTCTCTGCGGTCGAGATCGTTTTACCAATCGCTTCCTGACCCGGCCTGAAAACTGCGAAACGGTCTTTTTGTCAAACTGAGCTTTTTGCTTGGCCATCATCTGGACTTCCTCGGCTGGGATCTGGGTATCTCCCTCGTCTGGGCCCTCGGCATAAACCCAGGTCCCCTCACAATTTGGATGAGCGGGCAGGACGCCCTCGGCATCATCGACTGAATAGATCGACCCATTATCTTCCCGGCATTCATCAGGATCCCCAACTGGATCTTCGACGCGCTCGAGGTACTTGATGTCGTTTTCTTTATAGGCCGAGCGGATCCCCTCATTTAGGGCATAGGAGGTTTCCGTCCGGGCGATCGTGTCCGTCCGGTAGGCCAGGAGCCGATCCGCGTACCGGCCGGCCCGCTCATCAGCCGTCTCTTCGTCCATCCCGCCATCGACGAGCTTCGACCAATAATTCCCGACGGCTGCCGTTTGCTTTTCTGTGAGTCCGACTACATTGTTCGTTCGCAGATCCCGAGCGATCGCCTGGTTCGATTTGCCGTTGACGATCCGCGGGGCGATGAAGCCGATGATGCCCTGGCGGGTCCGCTCCGTGATCTCCGTGATGAGTTCGCCCGTGTGTTCGAGGCTCCACTTGTAGGCCGCCTCCGGCTGCGGGCCCTTGAGCGGAATGTATGGCCCGGGGCTACTTCCGCCGACGTCCTTGGCCATTCGGGAGGCCTTGAATTTGGCTACCTTGGGCATGGCCAGCTCCCAGCCGGTACCGTGCCCCAGGTCAATCGATGAAAGAAAGATCCGACGGCCTTGATCCTCGACCCATTTCCAGTCGATCAGGTTGTCCGCGATTTCCGTAGCCGTCTTTCCCTTGAGGCCCGCCTTGATCTTGGTATTCAGTACCTTCCGAATCATCATCATCCAGGCAGCCGACGCCAGCGTCATCCGCCGGCGTATGGACCTGGCCGCCTGCTTTTTCTGACGGATGATCTCATGCCGGCGAGCATTCGTCAGTTTCTTCCGGATCGAAATGAGCTCGGTCAGGTCCATTATCTTTTCTTCCGTTTCGGGTAGATTCTGATCGTCCGCCCGTCTTCCAATTCGATCTCTCCCCAAATCTTCCCATGGCCGCAGCAGGAACCGCGCATATTGATCCCGGCTTCTTGGAAGGCTCGAACGATCGGGGCGATGCACTTATCGATCTTCATTCTTTTCCACTTGGCCCGACCCGAGCAGGACAGGTCAGCCGGGATCCTGATGCGTACCAATTCGTGAGTCCCCCATTTACACATTCTTCCGGCTCCGTTTCTTGATCAGGCCCTCTCTCATGAAGTCGGCCTGGAATTTGCGATACAGGGCATGGTGGGCCTGCTCATCGAGATAGACGTCGCCCATCCGAGATTCCGTCTTTGCCGCGCAGAGAGCCACGGTTTTGCTCCGTATCGTTCTTATCCGGATCGACATTCTGCCTCAGAGCCCGACCGCTTTTTTCAGCTTCGGGATGTCGGCGCCTCGGATCCAACCCGCGAGGTTTCCCCACAGCCAATGAAATCCGAATCCGCCATGAAGCATCTCGTCGACGGCCTGCTCCTTCGTCCAGTTTTCGAAGACGATCCTGAACAGGGCGACCGACCAGCCCGTCCGGTCCGAGCCGTGCTGGCAATGGATGAGAACCGGGCCCGGGGCTATCTTGATTGCTTTCAGTACTGCGACGGCGTCCTCGAATTCGGGGTGCCAGGTGTGGGCGGGGATGTATGTCTCTTCGATCCCCTTGGGCAATAGGGCTTTATCGGGGTGCCCGGCATAGAGGTTGATATCCGTCGTTATGCCCAACTCCACGAGGCCCTTGGAGAAGCCCTCCGCCAGCGGTAGTGCCGATCGATAGACGGTCCATCGCGCGGGCGGCGCCGAAACCCGAAAAAGGTTCGGCAGGCCGGCGACCGTCATCGACTGTGCCCAGGTGCCCGGGCGATCGACGATCGGTACGGGGACCGCGATCGCACAGGAAGAAAATAATAGGCCGACCAAGACGATCCAAAGAATCTTTTTGATCATATCAGCCCTCCTCTTGGGTGATTTATTTAATCCCGGCCGAAGGTCACGATTCTGATGATACTCCGACCGCGGAGAAGAAATGCGCTCTCCGGTGCCATCCCGGTCGTCTTCAGCAAGGTCAACATGCCGATCCGCGATGGCCGCTGCGGTCCCTGGGCGATCGCCATCGCCTCGTCGAAAATGAGGTGATTGTCGGACCGCCTATGGGGGCCTCATTGAGTACCCGGTCGATCATCTCCAGGACCTCGTGAGCCATGGCCATCCGACCTTCCGGCGTCTTCAGGTCCTGTTCCTGGAGGCCATCTGTGATCTTGACGATCTTCCCATCGATGGCGGCGAGCGAAGATGATCCGGATTTCCGCGCCAGTTCTTCTTTCCAGCCAGTCCTGTCGAGGGTCGGAGCTGGCGGCTGGCCGATCCCTAGGGGATCGCGGCGATGGCCTTCTTCGTCGACCGTGACGTTCAGGTCTTTGGGCATCAGCCTCTCCCCCGGCCGCCAGGCACGATCAAGGCTGGGGCCGGCTTGAATTCCGGCTGCCGTCCTGGATTCGGATTCCGCTTCCGGGCCTCCTCCTCCGCCTTTTTGCTTTCGACGAGGATCTCCTCGAGCTTCTCAGCGGTGATTTCCTTCACCAGGATGATATTGCTCGCGCGCGTTTTGTAACGCGCTCCCGTCGCCGTCACGATCCCGATCATCGCCGAGGGCTTCTTTCGCAGGGCCTTGTCGAAGCTCGGGTTGTCGTAGGGCTGGTTAATCACCAGCGTCAACGGCGGCTGCTGTGTGTAGATCAAGATTGGCACCATGGCCTCCTATTTTGGATTTCTCGTCGGCCAGGATCCCATCGACCCGGGCCGCGAGTTCGTCGATCCGCGTTTCCTTCCCGACCGCTGCGGCGTTCGTCCCGGCATCCGCGATCGGCACATAGGTGCTCAGGATATAATATTTGTCCCCTTCCTCCTCCGGCGGGAGCTTCTCGAGTCCGATCTCGACGGCGATGTTGTTCCTGTTCATGACCCCGATCCCGAAAAGCTTGACGCAGCGGTCGACGATGGCCGTCATGTCCCGGGTATCGACCTCGCCCCACCAGAATTCGTAGGTATCATTCTCGAGGCCGGCCTGGATGATCTTCTTCGTGATGATCTTGGCCGTCAGGAGCTTGATCGGGTTGACCGTGCTATCGATATAGATCCGGGTCGACTCGGAAGCCGTGCTCCCGCCAAGACTTCCCTGCTCGGCAATCCCGATCCGGTAGGGCGGCATGCAATAGCAGACCAGGATTTCGTCCCGCAGGTTCTTCGTGTAGAGCTTGAAATGCCCCTCCTTGATCTCGACGACGAGCGGCTCCCAGACCACGGTCCCGCCCTCCGGAGGGTTGAGCACGACCGTCTTGTGGGAGTTGTTCGAGCCCTTGATCTCGGCATCGATGAAGTTCGAGATGGCCGTGACCGAGTCGTCTTCCCATTCTCCGGTGATCGTGACCAGGGCGGCCGGGATCCCGTAGTTCTCGAAGAAGGCCAGGTTGTAATCCCGGATCCCGATCAGGCCCTTCACGGCGCCGACGGCGGAAAGGATCGGGGGCGCGCCGTACCAGCTTGACCGCGGGTAATAGATGCGCTTGAAGATCAGCTCATTTGCCTTATGGACTTCGTCGCCGGGCTTCAGCGCCTGGCCTGTCCGTTCATCGATATCGCCTTCGACCCCGAATTTCTTGAACCAGATCCGGTCCGTCCCCCGAATCTGGCAATACTTCTGGCCCTGGCGATGGACGCGGATCGTGTGGGCCGGGATATGGCTGACCATATCGATCCTGCCATCGGTATCGCGTCCGATCTCGAGAGTCAGCCAGCCGATCGCGTTGTAATCGATGACCGCGGCTTCGAAGATCTCCTCCAGGGTTTCGTCCTCCTCGTTCGGGTCCTCGAGGAATTCCAAAATGCGCTTCCGCTCGGGATCTACAGCCGGCTCGGCAGGCGGGGTAGGGGCATCCGCCGGCAGGCCATCCTTCCCAGGCGAGGGCTGGGTATCCTGTTCGGTCTGGTCCGCTTCGTCTTTGAGGTCGAGATCGAATCCCTGGCCGACGACGTCGCGCGCGATCTGCCTGACCGCCTTGTCGAAGAACGCGCAGTTCTCCATGATCGTCAAGAGCCCGGCGACTTCGAAGGGCAGCGGGACCAGGTCGTATTCCATCATGTACCGGGTGTCTTCCTTGAGCTGCTTCGATTCCGCCCGCCCGGCCTTCGTCGCCGCCTTCTGGATCGCACTTCGCTGCAGGGTCCCGATCGGGAAAAGACCACGGTCGGTTTTGATGAACGTGTAGGCCTTCCCCTTCCTGGGGCCTGGGGCCGGCTCGGCTCCCGCGGCTAGATCTCGAGGGGCGGCTATGTCCGCCTCGGCGGCTTCCTCTGCCAGGTCCTTCAGCGTTTTCGTTGGACCGCCAGCGATCCGCCCGGTTTCATTTCGGGATGAAAACCCGACCTTTCCTTTTCCCATATTGTCCTCCGTTCGGGCCGGCTACCGATCCGGTCCCGGAATTCGCGTCTACAGGCCCTACAACGGGCTTTTGACCGTCGGGGGGGCCTGGTACCCGGGGGGCCTGGGCTTCCCCTTGGCTTGCCCCGGTTCCCGGCGGCGGCGGCCGTAAAGGTTCGCCGTCTGTGACCCCCTCGGGGGGGGGCTGGGGTCCCTGACCCGGCTTAGGGGGCCAGATCTCGTTTACCTGGGGGTCCGGCGGCTTCCCGGGCCCCTCATCGTTGCCATCAGCTCCCGGAGCTCGCCTGGCTTCGGCTGCCGCCCTTTGGATTGTGTGTTTCTCCGCGCTGGGGGCCTCGATCGCCGGGGGGCTGATAGGGGGGGCCGCCAGCTGGGATGTCGGGCTCAAATCCGATGCCGGATTGCTTGAAATCGGAGAAACGGTCTTTTTGTCAAACTGAACAGATGCTTGACCTCCCCCAATGATGGGCAGACCGCCCGTCGCCGCTATGATCCTTGCCGCCGTGGCCACGGGCTGCCCGGCGAGTCCTGCGATCGCCGCCATGACCGCCGGGTCGATACGGGCGTCGCCTCTCGAGGTGGCCGCCATGGCCTTCGTCGTTACGAAGACCTTGCCTTTCCGCGGCGCCGGCTTCATTTGCCACATCGCAAAATACCGGGTTTCGTCCATCGCATGGTCCCGCTCCTTGACCGGCTTGCCGTGGCGTTGGATGTAGCCCGCTTCCTCGGAGATCCAATGCCGGTTGACCTGGTTGATCCACATCGTCGGCGGCCCGATGACCGGACGCAGGGCTTTCCGGACCGCCTCGAGCCCGATGTCGACGTCGTTATCAGCTTCGGTCATGGGGATGAAGGCCCGCCATTCCGACATCAAGTCCGGCCGGCTGGGATCTCCGACCCCGCCTCGAATGTTCGGCCACCAGGCCTTCCCCTGAGCCGTTTTGATCAGATGGGGATTGTCGCCGGCTTGCTGGATCTCATCGACCCGGACCCAGCCGATATTGAAGAGCTGCCAGCAGCCAAGGCTGAAAGGATGGGTCCCGCCCCAGTCGATCGAGACCAGGGCATAGCGTCCGGGATCGAAGCCCGGGAGATCCCCGCGGCTATGAATCTTCGGGTCATATTGATCGCCGTAAACGAGGTTGCCTGGCCCGATCTTGCGACAGAGCCATTCGACCTGCAGGGCGCTTTCGCTCAGGTACTCGAGCTTGTCGATGAAGTCCTGGACGCGGTAGAAGCCATCCGCTTGCTTCATGTGCTTTCCCGGGCACCAGCTCGAGAGCTTGCAAGTCGAGCACGAATAATCGAGGCAGGGCTCGAGGCATTCCCAAATACACCAGCGGTAGATCGAAGTCTGATGGATCCTGGCCTGCTCCAAGGCCTCATCCATCATGCCGCCCGAGCGGTGGTTCGTCGAATACTGACCCAGGCGGGCGAAGATCCCATGCTTCGATTGCGGCTGCGAAAGGGCCGCCCTATATACTTCAGCCGGCATCTCGTCAATTTCGTCCATGATGAGGTGCTGAGGATGCGGGCCGCGCGTCGATCGCGTGGAGGCCGTCAGGACGGCGACCGTGCTGCCGTTCCGCCAACTCGAGAGGCGCCGCGTCGGCTCCATCTTCAGGTATTCGTCCTGCAGGGTCGTCAGGGTCCAGATGTCTTCCATGGCCTTGTAGACTTTCTCCGATTGGTCGAGGGATCCGCCGAGGATCGTCGTTTCGAGTCGATGATTGAAACTCGAAAGGACCCAGGCGATCAGCCCGGCGAGGTAGCTCTTGCTGCCGCTACGATTTGCCCACACGAGGTAATTCAGAATCCTGCCGATCAGGACGTCGACCAGGAAATCGAAGGGGGCGCTGTGGTCCGCCTCGAGGCAGTTGTGTCTGGTTCCGACCCGCGGCTCCCGGAGCCAGCCGAGCAGGTTCTGGACGTCAGCCTTGGTTCTCAGACCCGTCTGTCTTAGGTTCTCGAGGGCTGCCCGCTGGATCGACGGGGCAAACTGGGACGACCAGAATTTCTGGATTTCTTCCGCCGTCGCCATTGCCGTTGCCGTTCCCTGGGGCTGCGGTCGAAGGGGCTCCGCCGGCGGCCGGCAAGAATCCCCGAAGACGGGCGATGAGTTCCCTTGGGTTTGGGGTACCGAATTCATGCATAAACTCCGCCATCTGTTCATTCAGGGTCATCCGAAGATCCCGGATTTCGACCCGCTTTGGGATCTGTTCTATGAATCCCAAATTGACCAGCTCCTCCCTGTATTCGCGCTCGATGTCCCAATAGGCTTCGTAGTCCTTCTCGGCCAGGGCCATCTCCTGGGCGGTCTGTTTTACGAAAACGAGATCCGCGAAAACATTCTGGGTATTCAAGTCCGGGATCAGGACCGCGGCATCCTCCCGGATCAGTCGCTGCCTCTTTGATCGAATTTCCTTCGGGGTCCGTTCAAGAAGATCCGCAATCGCTCCTACCGTGATATCCGGCTGCCTGGCCGTGAAGTAGACGATGATGGCGTCGACCTGGTGACGGGTCAGGACTCGGGGATCGATCCCGGCCGGCCGCTGGGGCTGCTTCGTCTCCCGGGCTTCCCGTTCGGCCGCCTTGAATGCCTGGACCTTGGAGATCAAGGTCCGGATGCGATCGAGGCTTGACTTCGGGGGGGTTTGACCGACGGCGAGCCGTGCCTCCCCCCGCTCCCGGCGAGCCCGACGCATCCTTCGGAGCTGGAGGGCCCGCTTAAAGGCCTCGGGTCCTCCTTTGAAATTCTCTATGCCAACCGTACTGGGGCCGCCTTCCAGGGTTAATCTTCCCAGGGTTTGGATTCGGGAGAGCGTCGATGCCGAAAACTCCGGGAGAAGAAGGGGTAGGGGGTCGCTACTCACGACGCCGAGGGTGCTTTTGGCACCTGCTTCTGTCGAAGCGATTTCAGCCGTGGCTTTCGCGGCCCCCTCCACAAGGGGTTTCGAATTTATGGGGTGGAGAAGGGAACCGGCTGGAACATCGTTGCCGCCTAGGACGGCAGCCCCCATGGAAGCCCGAGAGGTACCGGCCCCTTCCCCTTCTTTAATGGTCATGACTTATATGCTATCTCGAAAAGCCCGAGCTGGCCTTTGACCGCGAAGGGTTTGACCAGCCGGATGTTCCGAAGGACCCAGGCTTTCGCTCTGGGGTAAACAGGACATCCTGCCGCCATTTGGTCGCTGGCCAGCATGGGTCGACAATCTACGAGATCCGCTATGCATAATGCCTGGCCGGCCTCTGGGCTGGCTGGTCTCTTCGCGCAAACGAAAAGGATCGGTCCTCGATATCTCGTAGACCATTTTCGCGTCTCGATCGTTTTCTCGCCGTCCCGGATCATCTGTCCCCAGGGCGGTGTCATCGAAAGAGCCTTCATCTCTGCCCAGCCTTCCAGGCGTACTGGCCTGGGAATCCGCCGGCTACGGGTACGGCTGTCGCAGGGAAATCTCCTGCTTCAGGCGACGGGTTGGCGTCCCGCTTCGCGGCCACGATCTCCTTGGACGGGCATGTCTGTGTCTCGCGCGCGGCTATGACGACGGCCCTATTTTTCGAATCATAGACATAGTGTTTCACGCTGACGCCCGGACCATGGCCATCGAGCCGACGAAGAGCGGAGACGAGGAGACCCATTTCTGCCCTATGATCCTTGGGGACGTACTTGGCTTCGGAGATTTTATAAATCCTTTCACCATGGAGCTCCAGCAATCCCCATCCGGCTGGGAGTTCTTCCCGGCGGATAAGTCCCGGGGGCGTGAAATAATACCTGGCGTCTCCCATCCCGGATTCGGGAGAGCGGCGGAAGTACTTTTTTAGATCTGCCAGGAAATCGGATCGCGTGGTCTTGCATTCGATGAGCGTCGAGTACCTCGAGAAACCGATGGCGTCCGCCTGTTCTCCGATCGAGGCCATCTCGGAAATCACGACGCCGTGTTCCCGGAGGAGCCAGGCTCGGGCCTTCTTGACCAGCTTTTCGTGAGTAATCTGGATCATGCGGGCGCCTCGAATGCGAAGCCGCAGTCTTTGAAGACAAGATCCTGGGGGAAAATGGGGAACCGCTGGCAGATCTCGCCTTTTGTCTCCTGAATGGTACAGACGGCGAGCCCGGTCTCGGGATCCCAAGCGAGGCGGGGGCAGGGCCCCTCCCCTTCTTTCTTTTCCCGCGCCTTCGGATCCTCCGGAATCTGGAGGCTTTCCATGTCCGGGACGTCCGGGAGGATCATCTTCGCCTCGTATGCGAATCGCCAGGGCTCGACACAGCACATCCCGCAGCGGTTGCAGGCTCCCGTCCTCTGACTCATCGTCCCCTTCCTCTCCCGGGCCCGGTCAAGTTTCGAGCTCGCATGAGGCCCGGCGGCGTCTTCGCCAGGGGCTTGCCCCCTGCCTTCCGTCTGTCCCATGGCTTGTCGAAGGGTTTATCCGGAAGGGATTCCAAGGCGTCCGCCATTTCGTCGACGGCTGCCGCAGCGAGGGCCGCGATGGCGACGGCCTGGGTGTTCATCTGGTCCCCGGCTTCTTCCAGGGAGATTCGGCCTCGATGCAGACGGGGGGCTGGGTAAAATTCCGGCTCAATACCCTGAGCCAGATCCGGCGGGTGAAAATGACCGCCAGAACATCCCTCCACGTCAGCCGCCAGCAGGATATGCATTGCCCCCTTTGGGTCCGATAAACCGGGAGCGGGACGCATTCGTCATCCGTCATGCCCTGAGGCTTCTGCAGCGTCGCATTCGATTCCGAGAAGGCCACGGGCTTCATGTCTTCACCTCGAATCCCTGAGCCTTGAGAAAATCGATTATGGCCAATTCAAGGCTCCATCCTGCCTGGTTGGCTGCCAGCCGGACGGTTCGAGGTAGGGTACTTATGAATTCCGCGATCTTCGCCCGCTCGATTGTCGGTTTCATCTCCGTCCTCGTTTCTTGGGGATCGTGAGCTTCGGCTTGGGAAAGTGGAGCGTCAGCTTTTTGGTATTCGGGTCGCTCGCCAATGCGACGGCCGCCAACATCATGGTGGTCGCGCTGTCGAATTCCCGCCGCTCCTTTGTGCCATCAAATCGTTCGATATCCATGGGGGCCTCCTTATTTCCTGGAATAGGCCATAAGCCAGGAAAATTCAGATATCGATCCTTTCGGTCAGGTTCCGGATGGCGATCCTCTGACCTTTGATGATCCCCGCGATCTTGAAAAGCTCTGAGGCGACGGCCGAGCATCCGGGAGGGACCTCATCCAGGGCCCTTGCCTTGGTAGATTCCTCGGGACCGGACAGCGGGCCGAGTTTCACTTTTAAGGCCTCGATCGCTTCCTCGTTGTGCTTCAGGCTCTCTTGGATGGCCGAGAGGCCGTTCCCGATTTCCTTGGGTCCGTCCGCTTTTTTTGATCCCATTTATTCCATCGGTTTTCTCCTTTATCCTTTTTCTCTGGCTTATGGCCTATTCAGAATTCCCATCCGCATTTGGGACATTTGTGCGGCTTTTTCCGGGCTTTGAATTCCACGTTTTCCTCTTCCTGACCATCCGCGGGCGGCCCGAAATGTCCAAGGACGTCTTTAAGCGTAATGGGTTTGGCGAGCTCGATCGTGAAATTCTCCAAAACGATTTGATCCCTTATGGGATAAACGAGCTCGGCTAACTTTTCCTCGATATAGATGCCTGATCGCTGGTTATCGAGCAGGGCGAGCTCGAGGCGCTCGGCTTCGCTATGAGGAAAATTCAGCGAGATCCAAACGGGGACTTCCGGTCCGTATTGGAGGATCGATTTCATGGCATGCCAGCGCATATTTCCGCCGCCAGTCACGTACCGCCCGGTGTCCTCTTGCGGGTAGTCCTCGTAGCTGGCGCCGGCCGGCCAGCAGGTCAGGACCTGAAACTGCCCTTTCTTGGATATGCTGTCGGCTAAGAGCTCGAGCTCCTCGTTTTCAATATTTCGGGGATTTTTCTGCCACGGCTCGATGACGCCAAAAACTACTTTTTTGAATTCAGGCTGCTTGAGCATGGGGCATTGTTTCGATCATCGCGGAAACTTCCGCCTTTCCATCGTTTCGGCGATTTCTTTCACGGAGGCTTGGGCCGACGTCGCTTTTTCCCGGGTTACTGCAGCATCGACTTTGACCGCTTCAAGGCCTTGGAAGATCCTGTTGAAACAGTCCCGATCCTCCTGATGGGCGGTCGACATGTCCGTCCAGAGCCGCTCCGATGCTCCCTCGATCTTGCCGACCCGCTCGACCAGATCTGTATGAAGCGGGCAAGGCAGCCGACCGTTCCCGTTTCCCGGCTTCGTTTGGGACAGGTCATTGGCTACCTTTTTTTGATCATGGAATAGTTTTGCCCAGGCTACCATATTTCCCGCGACCGCGACGACCGCCGTGACTTCCCCCGCTGAAAGGGCCATTGCTTGTCCGTCCCTTCAGATGCTGAGGGAGAAGGAAAGGCTCAGGCCCGTCCTCTGCTTCTCAGCTCCGGTTTTGGCCGCGGATGCCGCTGGGGTTTTCTTGAAAAATAGCTCATAACCGGCCAGGGCCGCGAGCCCGACGACCACGACCGTTTTAATCCCGCCGCCGATCTTCAGGCTCGTTATCTGTTTTCCCTCTTTGGCGGCCAGGGCCTCGGCGATCGTCCGCCGCTGGACCTCCTTGTCGTAATCGGCTTTGAGGCCGGCGTTGATCACATCCTTGTTTTTATCGATGATCACCTGGGCATCGAATTTTTCGTGCCAGGCGTCGCGTTGCTTCTGGTCTTCTGCCCGGCCGGCCTGTTCCAGGCTCAGGCTGATATGGAGGGCGGCGATCGTCGCGTCCTGGTTTTTGATAATCGCATCCTTGTCCGTCAAGTTCTTCCGCTCCGCCTCGAGGTCCGCCGTCGCCTTGTTTTTTGCGGCGATCGCGGCATCGATTTTCCCTTCAGCTCCGGTGGAGGCGGCGATGATCTTATCCTGGGCCGCGAGCTTCTTCGCCTGTTCGGCGATCGTCTTGGCCGCAGCTTCATCGGCCGCTTTGTGGGCATCCTTCTCGGCCTTCTGATCGATCTTGATCTGGGCGAGTTGGCCCTTCAGGTTATCGATCTGTGAGCTCCGGCAGCTCCGCTGAAGCAAAAAAAAGGCCGCGAGCAGGATAGCCGCGGCGATGCCGATCCATTTCCATTCTTTGCTACTTATGGTCATCTTGCGTCTCCTCCCCGCTTTTCTTCGGTTGGAATATCCCGGTGATCCCCTGGACGCCGCGGACGGCCAGCAGGGCGATAGCCATGTCCCGGACCGCCTTGATGGCGTTGATCACGACGTCGGGAGTCAGGGCCTGGGCCGCCCGGGCCGCCGCGATCAGGATGAAGATTGCCCCCGCTGCGAAGACGAAGGCGACGAGCTTCTGGCTCGTCATCTTGTAGAGCAGACGGATCGAGCAGTCCTTCGGCCCCCATTTGATTTCTTTTTTTTCTGGCATGGTTGCCTCCTCGCCTTTTTAGTCGGCGAGGCTGGGGACCGCATTGAGAACGGCGCGCGCGAGGGCCTCTTGGTTCACGGGATCCGCGAGGAAGGCGGCCCGCTCGTCGTTCGTTATGAATTCGAATTCGATGAGGACTGCGGGCATCGAGGTGTTCCGCAGGACGTAAAAATTCGATTCCTTGTCCGGATCTCCATCATCGTAATCGACCCGCGCCGGCGTATCGGGCATGACATGCCGGAGCTCGCCCCAGATCGTTGTGGCGATGTCATCGGCCGCGGTTTGCCCAATCGATGTCCAGACCTCGAAACCCAGGGCCTTTGGATTTTCGGCGGCGTTGATGTGAAAGCTCAGGAAGAGATCGGCGCCCCATTTCTCGGCCAGCGCGACGCGGGCCTCGAGGCTGACGTAGTCGTCGCCTCGGCGGGCGAGGGCGACCGCATATCCGACGGCGATCGCGCGGGCCTCAAAGGCCTTGGAGATGGCGAGGGTGAGCTCCGATTCTTTCCGCCCGGTGTGGGCGTTGACCGCTCCGGGGTCGCTGCCGCCATGGCCCGGGTCCACAAAGATTTTTTTAATTTTCATTCCCTGCGGCCTCCCTTCCGTCGGCCTAAAGATACACGCGTCTTTGAGTACAGTCAATAAAAATAAATTCGGCCCCCTCGCCGTCCTCCCGTTCTGTCGGACAAAAATAGGGAAGAAGAAAAAAATCGGGAGGTGAGTCCGGGGGCCGTTAAGCTAAGGCTTTTCGGGAAAGGGGACTATCTTTTCATCGAGCTCTTTTTCGGCCTTCGTCCTTAGCCATGCCGGCCAGAGCGTCGGGGAAATCTTGTCCCGGAGTCCGCTGCCGACGATGAGCTCGGCCAGGGCTTCGATGTCTGCTTCCGTGAATCCCTTGAAGGCCAAGTCTTCGGCCGTGAGGAACGCGACGTCGATCAACTGCTCGATCTTGGCCGCCGAAATCTTATCGTAGAGCTCCTGGGGGATATCGATTTGGACCGGCGCCCCGTCTCCTTGGAGGATGATCGGTGGGGGCGGATCCGCCGGCTCCTGGCCTTCGGTCATCGAAATGCCCGGAGCGATGGCGAGTTCAAATCCGATCGTTCGCAGCCAGATCTGGAGCGTCGTCTTCTCGAGATCGAAAGTCGGAGAGATCCGGAGTGCTTTGAAAAAGTCCTGCAGTTGGCCGTCCGTCTGTACGATGATTAGCGGCTTGGGCATGTTCTTCATTTCAGTTTCCTTCCTTTTTCGAGTTTACGCCTCTCGCAGTCTATGGCCGCCACGGCCACGGCCGCGACTTCGGTGAGCTCCTTGATATATCCGCTTCTGTCGTCTTCAAGAGCGGCCTTTGCGGCCTCTCCGGCTTCCTCCAGGAGGATCGATAACCATTTGAAAGGCCCGTGGTTTTGCTCCCCCCATTTCGCATCCTGCCTTTTCCGCTCGCGGATGATGGCTTCGATTTCGGATGTGCAGGCTTCGCAGACGATCACGGTTTCTCCAGCTCTGGAGTCTTGGTATTTTTGATTCGCTCGAGCAGGGCGGTCCCTTCATAATGGGCAAGGCCGACCGCAGCCTCGATCTTGATCCGGACGATATCGGATGGCTCCGCTGCCTTCGCAGTCGCCGGGATCCCTGCCAGCGGGAAAATCAAGAATGCTCGTCTTTTCATGGCTACTCCAGTTGGCAGTTGCAGTTTGGATGCTTGGGCGGAGCCGTCCAGACGGAAAATATTTTCCCGCATCGCCTGCACTTCTCCGTCACGATCGAAAGCGGCCAATAGCCGTTATACTTGACCCCCGGGAAATCCGGGTCATCCCGGATTTCCGTGATCCTTTTGTGGAGCCCGATCCTGCAGAGGAATTTTCCTATCTTTTTTAGCATGAGGTCTCCTGTCCCGCCCTTTTATATCGCCCTTCTCGCTTCTTCGCCGGTCGCATTGCGGAGGCGATAAACATATTTGGCCTTGGTCCTCCAGAATTGACCACAGCGGAGACATCGGACCCCGCTATAATCGCTGGCCTGATATTTGTAGCCATTAAAGGCTGAAAAATTGCAAAACCGCTGGACGACGACCCATTTAGCCATACGAAGGCAATGAGGGCCGTGGCACTTACATCCGTTCCCTCCGGCGCTCATGGCTTTTCTCGGTCTCGGTTCCTCCGAAATTCGATATTCAGGATCAAGCCGGCTACGGCAAAACTCCCAGCTATAGCCGTGTCTTTTAAAAGCCAATTGATGATCGTGAAGTCCCCGATAAAATAAATCCCGTCTAAGATGAATCGCCAGGTGCTTCTCCTCATGGTACTCATCCTCCTTTGATTTCGACTTCGATCCCGGCTTGTCGAAGCCCCTTGTAGAGCCTGGAAGCGACGACCTTGGGGAGCATGATCTGTTCGCGTCCGAAGGTGAAAAGTGCGGCCTCAAAATCCCGGGCCTCCATCGTCACTTTGGGACAGCCCGGCGGATCTGCCTCCCATCGAACGATCGTCCGGAGCGTCCCTTCATGCCGTCTGGCCTCTTTGATCACGCCGTCCGCATCGATATAAAACTCACCTTCTGTCGGGCAGCAGATTGTGTTCACGATGATCCACTTGCCCGCTCCCTTCTCTCTTGCCGGGCCTCCCTTTTCGAGATTGATAATCCCGTTTGTCTTCATGTGATCCTCTTGAATTCCAGGACCCATACTCAGGGGTTTTCCGTCCAGCCATAACCCCGCCCAGCATTGATGGAGTCCCATATTTTCCTAAATTCATAAATAACCGTATCCTGGTGGTGATCTTCCGATCCGCTCGGATATCCAATAGCTCCTTCAGCCTCAGCGTCTTGATCGCTGATGTCTTGGATGTTCTGGATGCGGACCGCCGTGATTTCGAGCAGGATCCGGCTGGCGGTCCTGGGCATATGAATCGACGGGCGCCATCTCATGGGTTGGCCGTTCCCGTTCAAAACCAGCGGCAGGGCCTCTCGGTAGACGATCTGCTTTTGACCTCCCCATTCCCCTTCGGCGAATCCCTCCCTAACCCACAGGCGGTCGCCGGGCTGGCCGTAAGGGCAAGGGGCCGCAATCTTAGGCGTATATTCATCCGGTTCTGGTCCCCTCCCGACTCGGCGAGTCTGCGTCTTTCGTCCCTCGAGGATCGCCCGGACCATCGGTCCGGAGAAAATAATCGGCCGTTCTTTCATGACGTATTTTCTTTCCAAATACCGGGCGTCTTTCTTCAGTTTTCCCCGCTGAGTCCGCCGGCGGCCCTGGTTATTGTGGTGCCGGCGGGTCTTCATCGGATAGGCTTAATTTCCAGAATCTTCTTCGGAATGAACCAGTTTGTTATGGGATTCTGGCGCCAATATTGGGTCTGAGCCAACCAGTCGTTATTCTCGATCGCTTTGGATTGGATCGCAGCTAATTCAAGCGGAGAAATCGATTTGTTTTCCCTTGCTGAAATGAGCGTAAGCCGGGAAGCCTCGAATCCCGCTATTTTTGCTTTTATATCTGCCTGTGAGATCGGCAATATAATTAAAACAATTAACAAAATCAGGCCGCTTATAAAAGCCGTAAATCCGAGGCCGCCCATATCATAATTTGCTTTTTCGCCGATGAAATAGCCCAATATGGAGGCAACACAAATAAAAGCCAGTCCTAAGATGATAATCATCCTCATCCTCCTTCCGGATCTTCATCCCGGCAGTCGCCGTCCTCGAGCTCGGCCTTGATCTTGTCCAGGGCCCGGTCCAGTCGCCGAGTATCTAGATTCGACTCGATCGGGATCCTGCAGGCGGCTTCGGCCTTCGTCCGGATCGGGTCATGCGGCCATGGCCCCTCCTCCGGGAAGGTCCGCCTCATGTCTTCCAGGTTCTGCGGGTCGTAGGTGATCTTGCCGCCCGGGGCGGGTGCGACCGGCTGGGGCCGCGGCTGGAGCCGCTTGATGTGGGCCTGGCAGATCTGCCTCATGATCCCGCTTGGGAGGGCCTGGACGCAGCCGCAGGGCAGGGTCCGGCTGGTTTGAGGTCTCATGCGTCGACTCTGACTTCGGCCGTGAAGGTTTCCAGCCCCTTGCCGTCGATCGGCTCGACCGTCTCCCACAGGAAGCCGTACTTCGCCCCAAGGATCGCCCAGGCCCGGTTCGCGCGTTCCTGGGGGCTTGAGGGGAGGCCGCAGTTCAGGGCTATCATCGGGACCGGCCGGGCCGCCTCGTAGAGCCGCTCGAGGTCCTCGTTCGAAAGCCGGAATTCCCGCCGCTCAGGCATGAGGGAGTTCCGGCTGAGAGGCCGTGATCCCCATCCTGGCCATCTCCCGCTTGGCGATTTCGATTTGGATCGCCGCAAGTTCGAGGGCATCGACGACGATCTGGCACCAGCTCGCCTTCGTTTCCGGCATCGAAATGGGGGCCAGGTCAAAGCGATAGCCGCCCTTCGTCTTGCCCTTCCCGTCCGGCTTCGGTTTCCCGTCGACCGCGATGAGGGTCCCGCCGTGAACGGTCGGCTGCGGGTCGTTCCTCATCATCCTCAGTTGGGGATTGATCTCCGCCAAGACCGATGGGGCGATGCCCTTCGCATCGGCCTCGGCGAGGACGAGCTTCCGGATCGTCTTGTTCGTCATGAAGACGCCGGCCTTCCGCTTCAAGACCGTGAGGATCAGGCCCTGTGTCATCTTTCCCGTTTCCGTTTTTGCTCCCATGGTGTGCTCTCCTTATCCTTCGTTATTTCGGGGCTCGCTCGGCTCCGTAGATCTCGACCGCATAAAGCATCAGGAGATAGGCATCCGCTTCGTCCTCCGAATCGAAGCGACGGCCGGCCCGCCGCTCGGCTTCCGCCTGCATAGCCGGCTTCTTTGACTTCCCGGTTCCGGTCGCCCATTTCTTGATCGTCATCGTATGGCCCATGGCGTATTCGATCCCGCGCTCCGCACAATATTCCTGGACCCGCGTCCCCATCCCAACCAGGACGTCCGTCGCGGGCCCGCCGCGGGCATGCGGCTGCTCATAGACAACGAGTTCAGGTTTCGTCATGTCGAGCATCTCCCGGAGCCAGGACCCCCAGCGGATGAACCGCATCCCTCGGCTTTCTCCCCGGGGGCTCGGGACTTCGAAGGTTCCCGACTCCGGCGATCGCCCTTGACCGTGGTGGATTGAGAATCCGGTTTTGAGGCCGAGATCCAGGGCCAGAATCTTCATCGGGTTGCCTCCGTTCCTTTATGGAGCCGCGTCATTGTTTCCACGATGAAGTCCCAGCGATATCCGGCTTTCCACATTTTCGCGGAATCGCAAAAAATCGCCATGGTCTTCGCGTCGAAAAGTCGGCGGCCCGGGACCCCTCCGATCGGGCTGAACGGTCCGCCTTTTTTCGATAAATAATAAAATCGGTTCCTATCCAGGCCGGAGGCTTCCATAATTTCCTGGGTCGCATAAAGCCGAGCGTCGGCCTTGACTTCGATCATGGCCTCCTCCAGGTCCTCCGGCCCCACCATCTGCCGGCCAGAAATCCCACGATAAAAGCTGGCGCTGCGATGATCAAGATCTCGTAGAGGTGAATCCCGCCGATCAGCAAGGGCAGTTTTGTCATTGTCTCCTCATTTTTTTATCCGTACCACTTTCGTAGGGCCAATTTCCCCTTGACCCGGGTAAACGATTTCTTCATTAAATATCCCCGGATCAGATAGGTCACTTCGCCCGTAAACTGGCCGACGGTCGATGTATAGATCTTCACATCCCTGATATCGAGATCCTCAATCGCAGCCAAGATCAGGCGCCGGGCGGACGCCGAGCATTTCTTGAAGTAAATAGTATCGATCATGCTTCGCGGACCTATCCCTCGAGCAGGCGCCCGAGATTCGTTTTGCGGCGGATCTCTATCTTCATGTTCTGGAGCCGGCTCACGAAATCCCGGACCTTATCCGCCGTCGGTTCCTTCAGACCACATGCCTTCGAGTCCGCCCCGATCGCCACGAATTCCGGCCCGATCGCGCGGATCCATTCCGCGAGGATAGCGGGATCGAAATCCATGATGGGCTCGATCGTCACGAAGCGAGGAATCCTTCTGGTCTTCATCGCCATTATCCCCTCATATCTACTGGACGGCTGGGGGGCCTTCCCTTCTTCGATATCGCGGTTCGTTTCGATCGTCGTCCCGAATAAAACATCTTCAGGGAAAAATCCTAGATACTCCGCGGCCCGCTCCGGATTTTTGCTCTGCAGGACGTACTTGTTTCCCGGGAATTCGAGAAGATGTTTCAAAATCTTGAGGATGAAATTTTCCGGGACGTCGGCCGCGAAGAGGTCGTTCATGTGCTCGACGAAAATTGTATTCCCGGTCCCATAATTGACCCGGAATTCATTTTCGAGAAGCCGGACCGGCCCGGTATACTTTTTCGGCCGGCCCCAGCGAGCCTTCCCGACATAACAATAGGGGCAGGCATGAGAGCAGGCGCCGCCGAGGTGGGCGTGGGTGTGCGAAACCCAATCATACATGTTCCCGCGCGATGGATTTAAGGGCATTTCGCATCGCCTTCTTTCGTATCTTCTTCGGCTTGCTCATCTAGCGGGGCGACGGATCTGATAAGCGCGCGGAGCTTGCTTATTTTTCCATCCAGATAATCCCCGAAAAGAAATTTCTGATCGGGGTTGGGGTTATCCAGCACGATTCCCCGATATTTGGATGCAAGATGGACAATATAATTAAACTGCGCCAGCAGTTCTTTCTGTTCATCTAGCTGGATCCACCAGGCCGGAATTTTGAATTTATGCCGAGCGAATTCCGCTAGAAATTTCAGGGCCGAGATCTCCTTCAGTTGCTTCTCAATGATCTCGAGATGGGCCTCCCTTTCTTTCAAGAATCGGCCCTTCAGGCGGTCCATCTTGCCGACGGCGAAGACCGCCGTGATCACGACTCCGACGATCGCTCCGATTAGGAGCAGGATCCACCAGGCCGGGTTTTGGGCGATCATTTCGGGGGATCCTCGGCCGGCGGCAGGGGGAGGGCCTGCGGCGCTTCGGCTACCTTGAGGACATCGGCCATGGTAGAGTCCCCGAGCTTCATGAACGTGTCGATGATCTCCGCCTTCTTGAGCCTCCGGAGGCCCTGGGAGAATCCCCCGACTTCCTTGGCGAGATCAATCAGGTTCTTCTTCGTTTTGCTCTGGAAGAATTCCCGCCAGATCTCATGGGCCGATTCCGGGGTCCCGGGAGCCGGCTGCTCGCACAGCCTCTTGACCGAGGCATCGAGGTCCGTATCGGCTTCCAGGTCCTTCGCGGCCTGATCTTCCTTTCCGAGTTTCTTCGCCAGGGCATTGGCCAGGTGGACGGTCTCGAGCCGTTCCGTAAGGTCATCGATTTCCTCCTGGATCTTCCTGGCACGATCGTAGAGGTGATCGATTTCCTTCTGCGTATTTTTCTCGGTCAGCTCGAGCTCATTGACGATGATGTCATAGTCCCCGAAGAGGGTCTTCTGGATCGGCTCGTCGACGTCAAGACCGGCCGCGGTCCCGGTCTTAAAAGTTCCAGGCTCCGGACCGGCCTCTTTTTTCTCCTCCGCCCCCTCGGCCAGCCGCTTTTCCTCCGCCGTCGGCTCCGGCCCGGTCGCGGATCCGCCGCCCCCCATCTCTTTCTCCGGCTTCAGGCCCGGATCCGGACCTTCGTCGCCTTCCTCCCGGGCCTTCCGCTCGGCCTCCTCCGCTCCCGCGATTTCGTCCATGAAGTGCGGCAGCTTCTTTTTCTTCCCGGGAACGACCTTTTTCGCCGAAGGAGTCCGATTTTCTTCCTCCTCCATCTCGAAGGCCTTGGAGACGAGACCAAGTCCCCTTTGAATCGAGGCGCGCGCTCTCGGCTTCGTCGGATCGAGAGGATCGCCGGCAGGACAGATGCAGCCACGGCGAAATCCCGAGGAGGGCTTCTCCGCCTTCGGTTTTTTCTCCAGGTCCTCCTCGGCCTTCCTGATTCGACCGATGATCCCGCGGACTTTCTTCGCTTTCTTTGCCATGATATCCTCCTATCCTTTTTTCAGGGCGGTTACAGATCAGGCTTTAGGGCCTGGCCATTCTGTGCCTTTGGGGAATGCCTTTTTTAACATCTCGGCGAATTCCGGGGGGAGTTTCCTCCGCCTTTCCGCTCTCCCGATCAAGACCCCCATGATCAAGGCGGCCAGGATGTTCAGGCAGACGCTGATGAAAAGCAGGGCGTTGATCATCATGTCCCCGCTTGAGCCGAAAGAACGATGATCTCCGATATCGTCGCCGGCTCGCCTTTGCCCTTGGCGATTTCCAGGATCCTGATGTCCTCAATCCCGGTCGTCAGGGAAAGAATCCGATAGAGATCGGGCCTGGATTTCGCCTTCGCCAAAAGAGCCTTCCGGAGGGCTTCGATTTCCATCACTTGGGCCCCCCGGCGTCCGGATACTTCCTCCGGATCTCGGCTCCCCAGAGAGTCGTAGCGATCAGGGCGTAGACGTCGAGGCTTTCGGGGAGAATCTGGTCCGGGGCCTCGCCATCGGAGATCTCGCCGGGCAGGAATTCGATGTGATCCAGCCGGCGCTGGGAATACTGCGGCGTCCCGTACTTCGCCCACCAGGCCGTGATCAGCTTGAGGCGTTCCGCGGGCGTTGCCTGGCACCTGGGGTATTTCGTGCAGTAGCCCTTCTTGCCTTCGACCCGGACCGTGGCGCCGTCATCGGAATAGCCATAGGCCCGGATGTCGCTCCCGAAGGCCGGATCGAATTCCTCGACGAGGGCCTGCCAATGGACCTGCATGACGGCGTCCCGGATCCCGAAGATCTTGGAGACATCGGGCGAAAGCCCACCATGGATCCAATGCCCGGTATTCGGGGCCGCGGAGAACGGCGTCGGGAGGTAGCTGGCCAGATGGAGCTTTTCTCCCAGAGGAATGACGACTCCTCGGACCCAGGCTTCCATGTTCGGACCCATGGCGTCGTTCGGATACATGAGTTCGTTTCCGATCCCGATCCGATGCCCGCCGGAAGCGGGGAGGAGCTTCATGATCCGGTCCGCCCATTGGAAGAAATATCCCCTCGCCCGGTCGCTCGAGTCGTAAATGCCGTTCACGCTGTTCACGTTCTTGGCCCAGGGCGAGTTCGCGGCGTCGCAGTTGTCGAAGAGGTCGAAATGGATCCGGACATGGTAGGGCATCAAGACGTCTCTGAGCCGCTCGATGGCCAGGTCGAAGGCCGGATTCGGAACGTCCAAGTTGAAGGACGAGGGGTCCCTGGTGTACGGCGCCGTCGTCGTGAGGATGGCCTGATAGGCGGGGTCGTCCCAGCACATCATGATCCGGACGTAATCGATGCCGGCCAGGGAGATCTTCTGGGCGAAGTTCTCGAGTTGCTTATCCGAATAATGGTGGAGGAGAACGTGGCCCGAAAGCCAGGCGACCGTCATTCGGGGCATCCAGTCGGGCTTCGGCGTGTCGGCCGGATAGGTCTTCGCGCAGGTAGTGCATTGAGTCGTCGGCTCCTCCCCGACCTTGAAAGTTCCCATGATCTTCTGCAGACAGAAGGGGCCTGGGAGTAGACCGCTGACCCGGCAGACCTCGACTTCGACGACCTGGCCGGGATCCGTCTTGTGAAGCTCGCAGAGCGGCGGGTCGACCCAGACGTAATACTGGCGGGTGATCTTGGTCGGGCACCAGGGCCGGGCGGCCTGACCGCTATCGGCGCAGACCGTGACCTTGTGCGTCTGGCAGCAGATCCCGAGTTTTTCGCAGAGCCATTTCTTCGTGCTGTTTTTCATGATATTCTCCTTATTTTCCTCGGTCCTCTTTCCCGTCATAAAAAAGGCTGATTCCTAATTCTCCTTCGACCCGATGTTTGTACTTTTTGGCGTGAATCTTTGCTATTGCCTGGGCGTTTTTATAACTATATGTTTCCCATCCGCAATCTTGGCACCTCATGATCGCGTGAACGACCCCATAGCCGTATTTCATCAAATCTTGGGCTCTTCTTCCGGCTCCGATTGAGGTTCCTGAGCCGCCTCCATCTCTTGGCGATACCGCTCCTGGGCTTCCTCCTCCTGGGCTTCTTCTTGCCGGCGGGCTTCGAGCCGCCGCTCCTCGAGTCGCCGTTCCTCCCGGGCTTCGGCTTCCCGCTCCTCCTCCCTCCTCTCCTCGGCCCGACGGGCTTCGATCTCGGCCTCCCGGAAGCCGTCGAAGTAGTCCCGGTCTCTCTCGCCGAGGCCGGCCATGCTATTCCGCTCCATGTCGGGCCGGCCCCGCCGCTCGAAGTCCCGGCGGCCTTCCTGGAAATCGGAATCGTATCCGTAGCGGCTCATATCCCTGTCTCCCCGTCCGGGAAAGAGGGTCGGCCGCCGATTTTCTCGATGGTGTCCAAAATATCGACCGTCCGCTGATAATCGGCGATCAACTCATCGATCCTGGCGGCTTCTTTTTTTTCTATCGCTAGACAGTCCTCTGTTCTCTTGATAGCGGCCATCTTGGATATTTTATCTGCCTTGGCGGACTGCAGGCATGCGTAGAGGGTTTCCCTCGTATACTTTGAGGCGCTCATCGTCCAGTCCTTTGCGTCCCCGGGTCGATGAAGCTCCAGACCGCCCCGTTCAGGACCAGCCCCTCGGTCTTCGTCTTCCGGACGTACTCCCCGATCTTCGTTTCGTCGGGCATCCAGAATTCATGGGGTAGGAGCTCGGCGTTGATCATGTTCCATTTGAAGTTCCGCCGGGCCGCCAGACCGGTCCCGAGCCCCGGATCATAGGCCGCCGGCTTCTCCTCGACGATCTTCGTCTCGGCCGTGGCTGCGGCTGCCAGGATCCGGTCCGCCTCTGCTTTCGCCTCTGCCTCGGCCTTCGCCTTCGCTTCCTTGATCCGGGCTTCCTCTTCGGCGATCCGCATCTGCTTGAATTTTTCTGCCTGGCCTTGAGCAGCAGCGGCTGCTTCCCTTGCCCTGGCTTCCCGTTCGGCGGCCTGGCGCTTGGCTTCCGCCTCCTCCCGGGCCCGCTGTTCGGCCTCCTGGGCGAGGCGTAAAGCCTTTTCTTCGGCCGCCCGCTTTTCCGCCTCGATCCGGTCGCGCTCGGCAGCCGCCCGGCGTTCCTTTTCCTTTTCGGCGAGGATATATTGCCCTTGGATCCGGCCCAGCCGGGCTTCGCCGGCCTCGAGGGGCTTGTCGTACTTGTCCCTTTTGGCGATCGCCGCCTTGTGCCCGCCGTGAAACCAGGCGATGAGGCCGTTGAAGGTTTGGGCGATCAGCGTCCGCTCCGCCCGGATGGCATCCCCCAGGTCCCGGCTTTTCTTGAAATCCTCCAGGCTCTGGATCGGCTGCAACTCCATGGCCAGCGTCGCCAGATTCTGGCTCCGGAGTTCGATCTTGTCCGTTTCGACCGAGGGCGGCTGGAATCCCGCCAGGGCTTCCGCGTTCAGGCCGCTCATTTGGCCGGCTTCCCGTTCCGAGCCTTGCCCGCGAGGCTGCCAATGACATCCGCGGCGTCGACCGGGGCCGCCGTGTCTTCGCCGGCCGGCTGGGGGCCCGCGGCGGGCGGGGTCCCCGGCGTCGCGTCGCTCAATTTGAACGTCGGCTCCCCGCCCGTCAGCTTTTCTTTCTCGAGCCGGAGCTCGAGGTCGTCGAGGCGCTCGATTTCCTTCTTGAAGCCGCGCTCGATTTGGTCGATCACGGCGGCCTTCAGCTCCCGGAGCGCGATCCGCTCCCGCGTGATGTGTTCTTGTAGATCCATAATATCCTCCTTTTTAACCGAAAATTTCGGTCAGCTTTTTGACTCGATACTCGTTCCTATCCTGCATTGTAGCTGGCGTGTCGCCTTTATATTCGGCTTCAAAGGCTGCATCGATTTCTGGCAGCATGATCAGGGCCGGACCCGCCAGGTCATCCTCAAATTTCCGCGTCCGGCCGACCATTCGGTCCCGGACCATGGCTTCCTCTTTGTTCGCCGATCGGCTGGGGTCCCGGCTGTCCGCCTCGAGCCTCCCGAATTTTGATCTGAAAGTCGCCGCGCTGAGAATGTTTTTCGCCCAGAAAGGGTCGCGCTGGCTCCATTCCAAAATCTTCATGATAGTCTTGAAGGGAATCCCCTTTCCCTCGATCCCCTTCCCTTCCATGATCCTGAATTCGTGAGCCCAGGCTTCGAGTCGGTTAGCTCCGGTGAGAACATGGTACGGAACATTTTCTTTTACCGCTGCCTCGAGGTATTTCGATAGGGCAAGGTGCCGTTTCTCATATTTGAATTTTCCAATTGGCTGAGGATCAGGATCCGAAGGTGGGAGCTTATTTCCTATCCTCTCCTCTTCTCTATTCTTCTCTAATCTTATGTCCTCTTTCCCGGGTGTCGTGTCCGATTTTCCGGACATGGGGTCCGGGATTTCAGCCATCCTTCTCCGATGCCTATCGGAAAGGGAATAAGTTTCTGTACTGATAACGTAATAAACTCCAGGTGCCGTCTCCCTTATTTTATTTACCTTTTCGCTCAGGCAGATGTCGATTACCATCCGGAGTTTATCCTCCGGGACGCAAAACATTCCGGCGAGTTGAGAGATCGGGTAGGGGGTCGTCTCATTTGCCCGGATGTACCCCCCGTCTTTTTTGGAGAGGGTCAGGAGGTCTGCGAAAATTCCCCGGAGATCTTCGATGAAATTACCTTTTTCGTCCCGGATGATCAATTCGTGGCGGGTCGATCCAAAGAGCCATTTATCAATATAAAATGGGTACCAGGTATCGATTTGCTTACCGCGCTTCATGCTTCCCTTTCTTCAAATAAAAATTCCCGGGCCGCCCCCCTTTCGCTTCCTGTGAGAGAACGCGGCTTTGTAGGCAGAGGGCGACGCCGGGAATTATTTTCTTTGGGCATTTTTGCGTTCTCTCACAGTCCCATCATCTTCTTGCGAAGAGCGGATGTCAAGCCCTATTTTTATGACGATCTCCGGGTTTTTCGATCCAGATCTGAAGGAGCAAGGCCAGGAGTTTTCCCTCGAGCTGGACCGCTTCCTTGACTGTCAGATGGACGCCGATCGTCTTCCCAAAGCCCAGGAAGATCCGTCGACGTTTCTTGTCTCGGGTCCGGATTTCGTGCTTGGTGAGCTCGACTTTGATCACTTCCCGGCCCGCTCGATCGAGGTCATGGTGATCTCGTACTTCCGCATGTACTTCTGCTTTTCCTCTTTCGGGACGTCGTAGGCCGTCATGTTCCTGGGGTTGCTGTTGATCTCGATCCCGGCCGCCAGGGCGTTCAGGCCGAAGTACCGGCCCGGCTTTTTGTTGTCCCCGACCAGCTCCTTGTGCAGGGCATCGAAGGCCCGGCTGGCATCCTTCAGATCGAGGTACCGCTCGAGCGTCGGGATATCTTCCTTCGGGACCTCCCGCCAACTGGGATTGAGAGCCTTCAGCGGGGCGCAGAGGTGGAGGAAATCGCACATCCCGCAGATCTGGTTGTGGTAGGGGATCGGCTCCGGCAAGGTCCCGGCTTTGAAATGTTTGTTCACAGTCCGGGCCTTGGCCGTGTCCAAGTCCGCCAGATCATAATCCGGGACCATGGGCAGGATCCGGGGCCGCTTCCCGAAGGTCGTTATTCCCAGGAAACCGCCGGGCTCGCCCATCATGAAGAGGTAGAGGTTAAGCTGGGAGACCATCTTCTGGATCCACCACGACCGGCTGGCCTTGATCTCCTCGATCGTTTCGTGGCTGTCCCAGTACTGCGGATTCATCGATTTGATCTCGAGCGGGTATCGCTTCGATCCGACCCGGACCATTCCGTCGATCTTGCCGCTGATCTGGAATTCGTCCCAGGTGAACCGCTGCTGGGCGAGCTCGATATCGTAGCCCGCTTTCGAAAGCATCATCTTGAAGCGGCGCTCTTCCTCCGTTCCAGCCTCGACCCGGTACTTGCCGTCGAGGCTGATGGGCTTCCGGTCCTTCCAGTTTCGACGGATGTACGTCAGGTTCCGGACGCAGGGGTGGTGGATTTCCGAGGCCCAATTGTTCGACTCATGGTTCGAAGGCGGCCAGGGCTTGTGATCGTCATCGATCTTGGCGCCGATCTCCCCGGCGATCAGGGTGAGCTCGGCCAGGAGCTTTTCGTCCGACGTCGCCATCCCGGCCGGCGGCATCAGTTTCGCCTCGGGAACGAGGGGGGCTTGTTCTTCCATCACTTCCCCCTGGTACCGCGGAATTTTTGTTGGGCTTCGCCAGCAGGATCCGGGCCGCCCTTGAAAAGGCCGGCGGCGGGATCGCCCTTCGGGGCGTCGGCCTTATCCGGCTTCTCGTCTTCGGGGCCGATTTCCTCATCCGCATCGGACCACTCGGCTTCCGCCGTTTCTCCGATCTCCGCCCGCTCCTCCTCCGGCTCGGCCTCGCGGATGACCTCCGCCTTGACGATGAGCTGATCGCTGCCTCGCGCAGCCTGGCGCATGACCTGATTCAGGTCCGGGTAGCCCATGTCTGTCCGATAGCCGTAGACCTCGACGTAGGCGACCTGGCCCTGGGCTTCCGTGGCGCCGGCCTTGGCGAAGACAAGCCCGACGCCGATCGCCGGGTGATCCTTCAGGATGTTCCGCTCGACGATCTTCTGGGCGATCCGGTCCCCGAATCTCTGCCGCTGCGTGTGTTCCTCGAGGCAATCGAGGATGACCGGATCCTCGTAATTCGCCCAGATTCCCAGGGGATCCTCGATCGGGAAGAAGACCCAGCTTCCTTTTTTTGCCGGCTTGTCCTCGGCAATTCCGACGACCGCCGCGTTCGGGTTGGCTGACTGTCCGGTATCGACCCGCTTCCCGCTTTCGTCTTCCTCCCACTTCGTCTTCTTGAGCTTGGCCTGGATGCTCTGGATGAAGTAGGTATAGGGATTGTAGAAGAGCGTCTTGTCGATGGCGACGACGTTCCCGGCGGGCGAATATCCGAGCCCGATCTTCCGGACGATGACGCTCTCGATCGACCGGGTCCGCTTGTTGCGCTCGACGTAGGGATTCGGCTGCTCATGGCCGTCGACGATGACCGCCGGCGGCGTCATGATCGAGATCGAAGCGACCTTGTTGAGCTGGGTATAGCCGACCGAGGTGATCGGATACTTCTTTTCGGTCTTGTGCGTCTTCGGATCGTACTTCCCGGGCATCGAATAGAAATGCCCGAGCTTCTCGAAGAGCGTGATCGTCGCCTTGATCGGGCGCATGATCTGCCCGCGATTGACCTTGACGTAGACCGTCCCGAAGTCCGCGCTGAGGGCGAGTTTCTGTCCCGACGTCTGGCCGATCTCCTGGGCCGCCGGCGGCGGGGTGCCGGGCTGGGAACCAGGCTTCGGATCCGTTCCGTTTTTCTTTTCTTCTGTCATCAGGACCTCCTTATTGATCTAAAAATTGGGATTGAGAATTAGCGGGAGAGTCTGCGCTCCCTCTCTATGGCCTTGGCCGCCGATTTGAATGCGGCCTGGACATGGAGTTGGAGGACCCGGCGGGCATAGGACGAGACCTCCCGCCCGTCTTTCTCCGCCAAGATTTTGATGCGGGAATGGAGCGCCTCGTCGACGCGGACGGCGATCGAGATCATCGGCGGCTTTTTCTTTTTGCCTTCGTTTTCCATCTTTTCTCCTCTCGTTTGAAATGTTGGCCCGGGGTCCCGGTTCTTTTAAAGGGGGGGTTAATGGGAACCATATTCCGGAAACCCCGGGCCTGGGCGTCATTATCGCCCTTGCTCTCCTATAATAATGAGGCCGTATCCATTTGTCAAGCATTTGTTTTATTTGTCCCTTTTCGTCATCTTTTTGGGTAGTAGAAATAAAAGATTTATTTGTACCACCTAAGCCCCTATTTCTACGTAGTTTATAGGTATACCCCGTATCCGTCAAGTTGACAAACGATTACGGATGCTGTATCATATAGCCGAGATAGAGGAGAAAACGAAATGTCAACCCCAGCGAACATCATTATGAAGGAAGCCGAAGTCGAGCAGACTGCCGCCGAGGCGATGGGCCTGACCAAGTCCCTCACGGTCAAGGAATTCTTGGCCGGTTCAGCTTCGAAGACCCCGGTCTTCATCTTCGCGCGCGGCCGGATGAGCCGGGTCGGTCACATCCGCTGGCCGGAAACCGATCCGTGGGTCGTCTGTCCCGACGAGAATGGAGGCTTCGGGATTTCCTATTGCGTCCACTACGGTACTCGCCTTTGGACGAGATGAGCCGAAAAGGGCTGGGAGGCCCTTCGTCCGGGTTGACCGCCCGGACCTGATGAGGCAGGTCAAATCTTGAAAAGGAGAAAACATGGACAAGATGAAGGCTGAACGAATCGCGCGGTTCCTCTTGGCGGAGGGGATCAAGGCGAAGGTCCAGGGAGTGGGCGCAGGAGTCTGGGAGGTAATGATTCTTGGGGATTGCCGCGGGGCGAATGGTGCCGAGCCGGGAAGATACGAATTGATGATCGGGGCCGGTTCCTTCTCTTTCGGGAACGTCCTGCATGGCGATCCCGCCGTCTTCGATTATGTCGAGGTCCTCTGATGCGTATTCCGAAAATCAAAACCCCGACCGTAGAAGATCCCGGCCATCTCCCTGACATTGATGGGATTGTCAAGATCGAGGGCCAGGAATATGCATACCAAATCAAAGCCGATCCGTCCTTCGGCATCCGCTGGCGCCAACTTGGGAGGAACAGGAAGGTTGAGAGCCGCGTGAAATTCTTTAATTCGGTGAAGGCCCGAGACCGTTTCGTCGATCGCCTCTTCGGAAATCCCACCTTTCTCTTGATCGATTCCCAGTTTGAAGGAGACCGTTAATGAGCCCCGATGTTTCCCTGTCCATCCTGTCCCGGCCGAATCGGATTTCCGTCCGGGACCGTTCCTTCGAGCGGGGCGATGCGAAGCGGGCCCGGCTCCTCCGGGAGCTCCAGGCCGCCGGCGACAGCGTCTGGCCGCGGATCCTGGCCGAGCTCGAGCGGGGCTTCCGGGCCTCCTACCGGCTCCGGATGAAATCGTGATCCGTTTATGGTATACTCATCCCAGATGAAAAGCATCAGCGTCTATGGTCTTTATTCCACAGAACAGGGGACGTCTGTCGTCCGCTATGTCGGGCAGACGAAATATCCCTTAAACCAGCGGCGGAATGCTCATGTCAAACGGTCCCTGGGAAAAGCGGCCATTACTCATCTGCATCGCTGGGTCCGGGATGTCTATTCGCGAGGCTTCGAGGTCAAGGCGATCCTCTTGAAATCCGGGGCTCATTGGAATTCGGATGAAATTGAATTTATTAGAAAATTCCGAGCGATGGGGATGGCCCTCACGAATTCCACGGACGGAGGGGAGGGGTGCTTGAATCCATGCCCGGAAATGAGGTCCAAAATCAGCGGATCATTAAAGGGAAAGCCCCTCCCCTTGAAGACCCGGCAGAAGATGAGTGAGGCTCACAAGGGGAAGGCCCGGTCCCGTGCGATATGCCGAAAAATTAGCAAGGGTTTGAAGGGCAATAAAAATGCCCTTGGCCGGGTATGCTCCCAGGAAACGATCCGAAAATTGAGCGAGGCCCACAAGCGGGAAAACCTGTCGGCCGAAACCCGCCGCAAGAATAGCGAATCACATAGAAGGGAAAACTTGTCGGCCGAAACCCTCCGTAAGCGGAGCGAGGGCTCAAAGGCTATGTGGAAACGAAAGAAGGGGAGGGACTCCGATGGTCGCCCTTAAAAAGCCCGTTCGGCGGATCATCCGAGTTCTCCATCGGCCGGCTGTCATCGTCCTCGACCCCGAAATTTCGAGCATCCGTATCCGGTCGAAAGGTTCCCGGCGCGAGTACCGCCTCCATTTCGACCTCGTTTTCCGGCTGGCCATGGAGGCTACGGAGCGGTCCGAAAAGCCGGCCCGGAAGCTGAGGCGGTCCGTCCTCAAATGATCCCTTCCCCGGGGCTGGGGCCGATGGCGGTTCCCGGCCCCGGCCGGCCGTAAACGGCCGCGGCCGATGTCTTCCCTGCCCTGCAGGGGGCCTCCCCCCATTCACAACGAAAATCAAAAGTCAAGAAAAAGCCCGTTTTTTGGGTAAAATAAACCTCAAAACCGGGCTTTTTTTATGCCTCTAAATCCGCACACAATCGCCTACGTTCGATTTTTCGGGCTGCGGCTAGGGTCGGTTGTGGGCGGTCCGGATCGTCCGCCACGATCGTTCCCCTGCGTTTTCCTAAAAATCGCGCTAGGAGCCCCTACAATCGATCGGAGGCTGGATCAGCGTATCCCTGGTCTAGCCCCCGCCGACCGGCTCAAACGCGGGGGCAGCCCTTGCTAGGGCTGGGTTGAAAATAGGGGGGTCCGTGAATAGCCGCCCGGGTCAGATCAAAACCGGGCTTTTCGTCATCCGGGGCCGAGTTGGTTGACCGGGTTGATCGTGAAATATTCCCATTCCGCTTGAACCACGGGCTGATTATACCAATTTGCGATGAAGAGTCCGACGCAGAGAGGCCCGATCGCAGTTGCCAGCGTCCTGGTATAAAACGAGGTCCAGCTCGTTCCATTCGTCGAATAATAGAAAATCCAGAGAGCCCCGAGATGGCTTCCCATGCAGCGAATTTTGAACCATTTCGGAACCGTTGCCTGGATCGTCGGCCCGGCGTAGAGCCCGCCATTCCCTTCGGTCCGGATTACGTCATCGGAGGCGTCATTGACCTGGTCGAAGAAGACGTCGTGGACCGAGGCTCCGCCGGCCTGGCCATCCGGGCCAATATAAAGCCCGCTCATGGTCCGGGGCCCTTTATTGAACGAATAGAGCTTGGCTTCGATGTCGCAGGGCATGAAGGGCAAGGGCATCGTTACCCGCGGCCGGTAATCTGAGCAGTCCTGACCGGCCTTCCCTTCGAAGACGAGTCGGCCGCCGGCCGGCGCCGCTGTCTTGTCCGAGCCGGATGTCCCCAAGGTCAGCCAGGGGTCCACCAGGGCCGCATTGAAATTATCGGTGAAAACCGGGAAGCCGCTTGCTCCGGGAATAAATGTCATGGTGCCCTCCGCTCAGATGATATACCAGGTCCCGGCGCCGCCGTCCTGGATCGTTATATTGACCCATTGAGCTGCGATGATGTAGCTCGCAGCCCCGTCGATCGTTTCGGCCCCGTTCGGGGTCAGGGTGACCGTGAAGGCGGAGGCATCGATTTTCTTGACGTT
>Ga0209777_10000649_pt1 | contig 55280 bp, 51 predicted proteins | sample FrelakmetHBP12HB_FD_187147 | JGI IMG/M metagenome (GOLD analysis project Ga0209777, IMG submission 187147) | Freshwater lake sediment microbial communities from the University of Notre Dame, USA, for methane emissions studies -HBP12 HB (SPAdes)... | ecosystem: Environmental > Aquatic >...
CGTTAGAGCAAATGAACTTCTTAAAAGACCACTCCTGTGACGAGATGCAGGGTTATTATTTCAGTAAACCCATTATTCCTGAACAGTTTGCCGATCTGCTACGGGAACATGTCCCCGCTCCTCGAAAGTGACACAAAATTATTACATTGAGAGTTAACTGCAATGGAGAAAGTAATCGCGCGGGGGAATATCCGTACTGAAATTAAAGTGGGTATGAGGGTTAAGGTTATTCAGAAACACGATCAACGCACAGGCAGACTCTCTGATGGTATTGTCCTGGACATTCTTACAAATTCCAGCGTTCATCCTCACGGCATTAAAGTTCGTCTGCAGGGCGGCATAATCGGCCGGGTCAAGGAAATCTCGGATAAATCACGGGTATGAACACCAAAGCAAGCTTTGGAAACAATTTCCACAGCAAACTGCTTTGTATCATACCCTGCCTATGCAGGATAATTCGTCCTGCAAACTTCAGGCATTTTGTTATAGTCCCACTTAGCTTCGCACGTGGGATAATTCAACTTACAGATATTACTGCACTGCGTTTGTAATATCTGAGTTTCATTAGAATTGGAGTTTCAGCAATGAAGATATATATCGATGCAGACGCGTTTCCTAACGTAATCAAGGATATTTTAATCAGGGCTTCAGAGCGTTTGAACGTGCCGCTGGTTTTTGTGGCCAATAAAGTGCTGAGAGTTAAAACATCGGCGAATATTTCAGTTGTTGAAGTTGGGGAAGGTACGGATGTGGCCGATGATTGCATTGCCTCGCTTGCACAAACTGGGGACTTGATAATCACTTCCGATGTTCCGCTTGCCGACAGAGTTATTGCCAAAGGCGCTTTTGCGCTTACTCCGCGAGGTGATCTATACACCGAGAGTAACATCAAAGACAGGCTGTCTGTGCGTGATCTGCTAGGTGAGCTCAGAAACGGTGGCATGATTACCGGCGGCCCTGCCGCTTTTAGTAAAAATGACCGCCAGGCATTTGCCAATCAACTGGATAGTTTTTTAATCAGACAATTAAAGATTGAAGAAAGCGCAAAAACCCGAAAATCCTCTGTCTTGTCATTCCGGACTTGATCCGGAATCCAGTTCTTTAATTCAGCGCTGGTTCCCGGCCTACGCCGGGACGACGTCTGGATACCGGCCTTCGTAACCTAAAGGTCACAAGACCGGTATGACGATTATTAAACATGCCCTATTTACCTGATCGCTTTTTCCTTTTATTGAAAAAAAATGATTCCGTGGATTTTGAGCGTCCCTTATATCCTTTTTCCTTATAATTGCTTCGGCCGGATCTATCGGCATACTCAATCTGCACCCGGCGATTTTGGAATCTTTCTTTTTTGAATTTGGCGATTACAATTTCCGCAAATTGTGCGCCTACTTCAAAATATGAATTGCAGCGCATCACCTCGACATTAGAAACATGGAGGTCAGCTACATTGGCAGTCTCTTGCAGATATGTTTTGAGTTTTTGAGGATTAAATTTCTCCATTTGCCCCATATTTACAAATAAACGGACTTGGCCTGATTTGGAATTTGAACCGGAACCGCCGGTGAAGCGTGCTTGGCTTTCTTTTTTTAATTCCACATTAATGTCGGCAGCTTTGCGGTAATAGCTCAAAAAGCGGTTAAATTCTGTTGAAATAAAGCGCTGAATTATTTCTTCCTTGCTTAATGATTTTAGTTGTTCATAAGCGGCAGGCAGAAATGAGCCGATTTCATCGTGCTGAATCTCCGTGTTTTTCAGTTTTTCCACCAGGTGAATCAGTTGTTTTTCGCAGACCTCTCTTCCGGTAGGTATCTTTATCGCCTGAAATATTTTGCCGATTTGTTTTTCGATCTGTTTAACGCGAAACACTTCTTTCAAATTAACGATAAGAATCGAGATACCGGATTTACCGGCCCTGCCGGTTCGCCCGCTGCGGTGAGTGTAGTATTCAATATCGTCGGGAAGATTGTAATTAATGATATGCGTCAGATCGACAACGTCAATGCCTCTGGCGGCAACGTCGGTGGCCACAAGCATTTGTAAATTCTTGCCTCTAAAGCGGTTCATGACACTGTCTCTTTGCGCCTGAGAGAGATCGCCGTGCAAGGCGTCGGCATTGTAACCGTCTTTGATCAACGCGTCGGCAACTTCCTGAGTTTCTATTTTTGTGCGGCAAAAAATGATCGCGTAAATATCAGGATAATAATCGACAATTCTCTTGAGTGCTACATATCTGTCTTTGGCATGCACCACATAATATTGATGGTGGACGTTTTCAGCTGTCGTATTGCGGGAACCAACTGTAATTTCCTGAGGCTTCTTCATGTAGCTTCTGGCGATACTTTCAATACCACGGGGCATTGTGGCGGAAAATAACAGGACTCTTTTATCCTCCGGAGTGCTGGCCAGCACCGCGTTTAGCTCTTCTTTGAATCCCATGTTCAGCATTTCATCGGCTTCATCCAGCACCAGCCAGCCAATCGCTGAAACGTTCACCTTCTTGCGTTTGAGCATATCGAGCATTCTGCCGGGTGTGGCCACGATGATCTGAGCGCCGGATGCTACCTGCCTGATCTGGGTCATAATGCTGGCGCCACCGTAAATAGCGACAATATGCAAATTTTCAACGTGTTTGGCAAAGTTGCTCAAATCATCCGTTATTTGCATACAAAGTTCCCGGGTGGGGGCAAGAATTAGCGCCTGAGTTTTGATAGACGCGGAATTGATCTGTTGAATGATCGGTATGCCAAAGGCCGCTGTTTTTCCTGTTCCTGTATGAGCCATAGCAACCAGATCCTTTGTCTGATTTAATAAAAAAGGAATAACCTCCTGCTGAACCGGCATCGGCGTTTCAAAGCCCAGTTCGGCTATTGCTTTTAATATTCTTTTGTCTATACCTAATTCCTTAAAGGTCATCTCTTTTGTTTCTTTTGTCTTCATTGTGAAACTCCAATTATAATGAAACTCAGATATTACAAACGCAGTGCAGTAATATCTGTAAGTTGTAATGAAACTAAAACTTCAGAAGCAAAGCGCATTGAAGTTTTTTAGTCGAATTATCCAATTGCCAAAGGCTATTGGAAATTATCCCGCAAAGCGGCGGATATGAACCACAAAGCTTGCCTTGTGGTTCATATCCGCGGTTATTTATCCTGGATACTTTCTTTTCTATCAATAAGCAAGTACAACAATTAGGCATCATTCCTGAAGGTCATTATTACCGGCGACAATCGCCCTTAGCACACAGGAAACAACATCTTTATGTTCAGCCATGATGATTTTAATTTTTTTATCGTGACCGAGAATTAATTGACCAAGAACACCGGCATCAACATTAAGCTTGCATCCCAGTAGCCTGGGGGCGTTTTGCTCCAGAAGCTGTTCTATATGCCTGTAGAAACGATCAGCACCATCATTGGAAAATAAAAGCAAGCGGGAAATTCGATCTCCGTAAGCTGCTCCTGAACTCTGGTGGGCATTCTTAATCCCATATCTTTCACTTGCCAGTTTTTCAGATATCGATTCCAATCCAAGCCTGATCCGCCCCTGAAGCCTGGCCTTCTGCAGCGCCATTTTCAAGGGATCACTCCATTTAATTAACGAAACATCAATCTTCCCGCCCGGCATGAGCTTTGCGGCACAGGAGATCAACCCTTGACGAATCGCTGCGGCAGAATTATCGGCTTCTAACTGCCGGGGAAGGCGTATATCGGCTATATTCATATAAAGTTCCTTACTGTCATGTAAAACAATTCAGCGTACGTTTCTGTCGGCTAATTCTTCCAGTACATGCCAGCGCTGATAGGCGCCATTAAGCTCCATCTCCAGACTCTCCAACCGCTTATTGACTTCAATTACTTGCGCTGTATTGCTTTGGGCATAAAACTCGGGAGAATTGATCTGTGTGATCAGTTGCTGCTTTTCTGTTTCCAGTATTTCTATTATGCGGGGCAGATCTTCTCGCTCCCGCGTTTCTTTGTTGGTTAGCTTGCGTTTCCCCGCCGCAGACTTTTCCTTTTTGGGCTTCTCATCCTTGGGTATAGCCGGAAGCGGCTCATTTACCGCAGTGCGTTGTCTCAACCAGTCATCATAGCCTCCGATATATTCCTGCAAAACGCCTTCGCCCTCCAGGACAATTGTGGAAGTGACCACATTGTTGAGAAATGCCCGGTCGTGGCTGACCATCAAGATCGTGCCTTGATATTCTAAAAGCCTGGCTTCGAGCAGCTCCAGCGTTTCTGTATCGAGATCATTTGTCGGCTCGTCCAGAACAAGAAGGTTGGACGGTGTACTGAAAAGCTTAGCAAGAAGCAGCCGGTTTCGTTCGCCTCCCGAAAGAGATTTAACGGATGCCATGATCTGTGACGGTGGAAAAAGAAAATCCTGCAGATAGCCGCTGATATGCCGTGGCGCTCCATTAATAAAGACCGTATCGTTGCCATCAGCAATATTATCCTTGAGAGTTTTGTTTTCATCGAACCTGGCGCGAAGCTGATCAAAATAGGCAATCTGCATGCCGGTGCCCAGACGAAATTTACCCTTCTGAGGTTGAAGTTCACCCAGGAGAACCTTGAGCAGTGTGGTCTTGCCGGAACCGTTCGGCCCGATAATGCCTATTTTATCTCCGCGAATTATCGTTGTAGAAAAATTTTCGATGATTTTCTTCTCACCGAAAGCAAAGCTGATCTTTTCGGCATTCACAACCAGCCTTCCACTACGCTTAGCTTCCTGAATCGTGATTCGGGCTACACCTGCCTGCTCGCGTCTGCGGTTCCGCTCCTGACGAAGCTGTTTCAACGCTCTTACCCTACCCTCGTTGCGTGTGCGGCGTGCTTTGACACCCTGCCTGACCCAGGCTTCTTCTTTGGAAAGTTTCTTGCTGAAATCATGCCACTGTTTTTCTTCAGCCGCAAGCATCGCCTGACGGCGTTCAAGGTATTTACCGTAATCGCAGGAAAAGGAAAGCAGACTCCCCCGGTCAATCTCGACAATACGCGTTGCCATTTTCTGCAGGAAGGCACGATCATGTGTTACAAACATAACCGTCTTTTCATACTTCAGTAAAAATTCTTCCAGCCAGATGATGGCGGTAATATCCAAATGGTTGGTAGGTTCATCCAGAAGAAGCAAATCCGGATCATTCACCAGAGCTTTGGCCAGTAAAACGCGGCGTTTCATTCCCGCGGAGAGAAGACGGAATTCTTTGTTTTCATCCAAGGCTGTCCGGCTGATAACTGTTTCAACTCGCAGATGAAAATTCCAGGCACCGGTTGTCTCCAACTGATGCTGAATCACTTCTAGTTTTTTGAGCAGACTTCCATCATTTTTTTTGGAAACCTGCATAGTGAGATCATGATACTGCTTCAAAACATCCAGATGCTCCCGGCCTCCGGAGGCTACGACATCGTAAACAGTTCCCGGCAGATCATCGGGAACATCCTGTGGCAGCATGGCAATCCGTACCTCATTGTTTTTGATAATCTCTCCGTGATCAGCGGGAATTTCATTGCTCAACATTTTCATGAGTGTGGATTTGCCCGAACCATTACGTCCCAGCAGACCGATCCTTTCGCCTTCCTCAATCTGAAGCGAGACAGAATCGAGCAGCAGCGGCCCCCCAAAACTCACCGAAACATTATTAATCCAGATCAATCCCATATATTCTCATTTCTTCATCCTTTGAAACTATAGGATAGCAGTGATTTTATGTCAAGATTTGTCATACCAATTCGCTTTCTTCGGCTAACTTTGTTGGCTGCGTCGTCGGCTTCCTCAACGTATGTGAAATACGCCTCATCGCCTTCTCCTTGCGGCCTCGTTATTGTTGAAACTTCAATTCCAAAAGCGAAGCGCATTGGAATTGGTTAGTTGAACAATCCCACAAAGCGGAGGGGATTACCCGTGATCTTTTGAAAGCGAAATGGTATCTTAATGAATTACAATCCTGCTGCTTGAAAATAAAAAAGAGCCGTCTCTCCCTAGAGGCGGCTCTTTTTCACGTCCATGGATGTTAAATTTTAAGTCTATTTTACAGCATCTTTAAAACCCTTCCCGGCTTTAAATACCGGAACTTTCTTTGCGGCAATCTTTATTTCTTTGCCTGTCTGGGGGTTTCTACCTTTGCGGGCTTTTCTCTTGCTCACTCTAAATGTGCCAAACCCGACAAGTGTAACGCTATCGCCCTTTTTAAGCGCTTTCTGAATTGCCGCCAATGTCGCGCTTATTGCCTCGTCCGCTTCTTTCTTGCTGCATGTAACTTTTGCTACTTCATCGATCAACTCTGCCTTGTTCATTTAACACTCCTTTTTTAAGTTTTATTTTGTGAAACTGTTACCTTTATATTATCACTAAATCAAGAACAATAAACATCATCCTTAATTAAAAATACCTGACCTCTTCCAGCTTATTTCTGGCATAAGATTATAGATTAGCTAAAACTCTTTTTTACTGCTTGCTTTTTAAACTTTTTTTCGCCGAAAATCAAGTCCTGTTTCTCAATAAAGACTTCCGTATCGGGCGGCACAGAATGCGTCAGCCAGACGTTGCCACCGATGACCGAGCGAACGCCAACCACTGTTTGTCCCCCCAGAATAGTCGCATTGGCATAGATGATGACATCATCTTCAATCGAAGGATGGCGCTTTTTATTTCTTAATATCTTACAATCCGCTTTGGACAGAGATAGTGCACCCAGCGTAACACCCTGATAAATTCTAACCCGCTTGCCGATTGAAGCCGTCTCACCAATCACCACACCGGTTCCGTGATCAATAAAAAAACTCTCGCCTATATTCGCACCGGGATGAATATCAATGCCGGTGCGGCTGTGAGCATATTCTGTCATTATTCTGGAAATCAAAGGCACTCCTTGGCGATAAAGCTGATGCGCCAGGCGATAAACCATTATCGCCCAGATACCCGGATAGCTGAAGATTATTTCATCATAACCTTTTGCCGCGGGATCGCCGTCATAAGCCGCGCGAATATCCTTAGCCAAAAGCTCCCTTAATTGAGGTAAACTTTTCAGGAATTCTATTGTTATCGTTTGCCCCAACTCTTCACATTTTATGCAAGCCAGGTTTTGGCGGATGCAATCATGACGCAGTGCCAATATTATCTGCTCAGAAAGTATCTCATAAAATGCTGTAACTTCCTGACCTAAATAATATTCCAAATTGATTTGATCCAGACGTGTCCGGATAAAATATCCCGGATAAAGTATAAGTGCCAAACGGCGCAGAACATCAATAATTGCTTCTCTATATGGTATAGGTTCTGCGCTAACATGATCAAAACAACCGCCCTTATTACAGGTTGCGACCAGTTCATTAACTACGTCGGGAATTTCAGTTCTGGCGTGCTTGGCTATCTTAATTTCGTCTTTGCATTCTTTGTTCAGTTCAGACCGCTTCATCATATTTTTACCTCTTATATTTTGTTTGCTAAAATGACTTCGTAAAATACCCTAAAGGGCACGCGTGTTCCAGAGGCAAGGCGCGCGAATATTGAGAAATGAGGCCTACTTTTTGCGTAGGCCGCAATGACAAAATATTAAGCGCAACGCAGCAGGAGCCTGCCCAGGCGAAGGCCGGGGGATATTTTACGGAGTCACTACTGCGCTTTGCAAGCAGGCTGCGAAGTATTCCAATAAGGGGACATGCCGCGCAGCCGCTCGATTATTGCCGGCATTTTATCGATCACAAAATCAATTTCCGCCTCTGTATTAGTGATGCTTAAACTAAAGCGGATAGAACCGTGCGCCATGGTGAATGGAACACCCATCGCCCGCAGGACGTGAGAAGGCTGCAAAGAACCTGATGTGCAGGCAGAACCGGATGAAGCGCAAATTCCCAGTTCATTCATCAGTAGCAGGATCGCTTCGCCTTCGACATATTCAAAACTGATGTTGGTGGTATTGGGTAAGCGATTTGCCGTATCACCATTGACTCTGCTTTGCGGAATTCTTTTTAAAAGTTCCCGTTCCAGTTTATCCCGCAGCCGCTTGACGTAGGTATTTTCTTTTTCCATATTTTTGGCGGCAAGCTCACAGGCTTTGCCCAATCCAATAATACTTGGGGTGTTTTCCGTGCCCCCGCGGCGTTCCTTTTCCTGATGCCCACCGATCATAAAGGGTGAAAACTTTGTACCGCGGCGGATGTAGAGCACGCCAATGCCTTTGGGCGCGTGAAGTTTATGTCCGGAAATCGAAAGCATATCGATAACATTATTTTTCATATTGATGGGAATTTTACCGGTGCTTTGCACAGCATCAGTGTGAAACAAAATTCCTTTTTCATGCGCTAACCGGGCAGCCGCTTCCACCGGAAAAATCACTCCGGTTTCATTGTTACCCCACATCAGGCTGACGACTGCTGTATCGGGAGTCATACTTTTTTCCATATTTTCTAAATCCAGTAAGCCGTTCTTATCAACAGGAAGTTCGGTTACCCGATAGCCCTGCGTGGCCAGATGCGCGCATAAAGCGCGAATAGCGGGATGCTCCACCCGACTGGTAATGATATGTTTCTTATCCGGACGTGTCATCAGTGCTGAGCGAATAGCAGCGTTGTCGCTTTCAGTGCCGCAACTGGTGAAAATGATTTCTTCCGGCATCGCGCCCAAAAGCGCTGCCACCTGCTCACGGGCAGTGCGAATTTTCTGGCCAACCTGACCACCAAAAGTGTGCATACTGGAAGGATTGCCGTAAAGCACGCGAAAATAGGGCATCATAACCGCCAGCACATCTTCAGCCACCTGGGTTGTGGCATTATTATCCAGATAAATAGTGTTCATTTGGAGACCTCCTCAACCACTATATCCGGCGAAACAAGTTCTTTAAGACGATGCTCCACAAAGTTTTTCAGGGTGATATCCGAAGCTTTGCAGGTAGAACAAGCGCCACACATGGTGACGATGACACGATTCCCGATAATATCGATAATTTCTATATCACCGCCATCATGTTTGAGCGAAGGACGAATTTCACGTTCAATCGTTTCTTCAATCAGCCTGATTTTCTGAATATTGGTGAGTTTGGGTTTATTATCTGTTTTCGGCTCACTGCGAACCTGATCAATGATTTGTTGAATGGCGTCATGGCAATTACCGCAGCCGCCGCCGGCTTTGGTATAGTTGGTCACATCTTCCACTGTGGACAAATTATTTTCGCGTACCGCCCGCTCGATTTCAAGATCTGTCACCCCAAAACATTCACAAATAATTTTTGCGCCTGCTTCCAGCGCCGGAGCGCCGCGGTAATTTTCTATCGCTTTTTCCAGAGCCTGTTTGCCCATAACCGAACAATGCATTTTTTCGTCCGGAAGCCCTCCCAAATATTTGGCAATATCCTGATTGGTGACTTTGAGCGCCTCTTCCACCGTCTTCCCTTTGATCATTTCCGTCAGAGCTGATGAAGATGCTATGGCGCTGGCGCAGCCAAATGTTTTGAATTTGGCATCCTTTATTTTTTTATTCTTATCCAGTTTAAATGTAAGTTTGAGCGCGTCACCGCAGGCGAGCGACCCTACTTCCGCCACACCGTCCGGATTTTCAATTTCGCCAACATTGCGCGGATTGAGAAAATGCTCTTTAACTTTGTCTGTATATTCCCACATAAATCACCCCTTAAATCTAAGTTGAATTATGCTATCTGCTGTAAATATTTTATTACAATGTTAAAATATAATTAAGATTAATCCTTTTCAATTGCAAGCTTTTTTATAGTATATTGTAACCAAATGATTTAACGTTTTCTTAATATAAGTTAACATTACATAATGTCAATTGGCAGATTGTACACTTGATCGTAAATATCCTCTATTTTAATTTAGATTATTTTACTGTAGAGTATAGTCCCATAGCAAATAGGAAAGGAGCCTGAAAGCAACATGAAAAGAAAAGTCATATTGTTTCTCGTTTGCTTGTTTCTGATAATGCCAGCCCCAATTATGGCCGAAAAAATGACCGACAACTGGCGTCTTACCGGTTACACTAAATATCGGGATGCTGTTTTTGCCGATATCTCACGGCTTGCCTCCCCTACTCCCGATACGAAATCAATATGGGTCAAGCTTGCTCCGGCGAATAGAAGTCAATATTTGCGGCTGATCAATGAATATCTGCAAACAGTCAACAAGAGCGACAAAGGATTTAGATCAATTGAAATTTTATGCGAAATTAATTGCCCAAATCATCTTATCCGTTTTACGAAATTTGTGTATTTTGATAATTCCCAAAACGTCATTCACGAAGTTGATGAAACTAATCTGGGGTGGCTGCTCATCCTTCAGGGCAATATCTGGTATAATGTGGAAAAAGAAGCCTGTGGTGAAAGAAAATAAAATATAATTTTCAATATTATCGGAGGGGATATTATCCACGCTACGGCGGATGATGAGTGCAACAATCTTACAAGTATCAGAATGTATAAAGATTGCCCAATCGGCAGAATCAGTGTCTCCACCTAATTGTCAACTCATTTATATTTGAAATTGAAGTAAGGATTACTGATTAAACTGTGGGCTCCGCGATTGTTAATGAGTCAAGCAAAGACTTGACCCGTTCGCCTGACCCGTCCGCTCTTTCCTATATACAATTATAAGGTTGTTTTTCCAATATTAATCATTAATAAAAGGCAGTTCCGACACAGACCTGATCCTCTCTTTGACCTGCCTGATAAATTCCTCCTCGCCGGGAAAGGTCATCTTGACCGCGCCTGCCGGGCATACATGGTAACACCGGCCGCAGGCCTTGCAGTCATCAGTGATAATGGCAAAGCCTGCTTTCATCTCAATAGCCGCGACGAAGCATTTCTCAACGCATATTTTACAGCCGTCGCATTTTGTCTTATCGACTTCGACCGTAATGCCCGGAAGTTTTTTATAGGCGCCGTCTAGCGCCGGCCCTCGACTTTTCATGTGCGTTCTATACAGGCAATTCTCATCATCGCAGAAACAAATAAACATTAGCGGCTTGAACCTGACCCAGAAGGCAGTCATGTCGATCCAGACATGAGCGATGTTCGCGATGAGCCCAAGCTCCGCGGCACGCCTCACATGTGCCACAGCTTCTTCTGTTGTTGCATAATGTCCGTGCGAAGGGTGCATCCTCCTGATCGCGGGACCAAGCACCATGCATCCCAGGTCCGCCGGCGGGTTGACCGACTTCTCGTGGCGCCTGCAGATGCACTCGCTGATTATGAATTTCTCTTCGACCTCAGAGACTAACCTTTCGAGGGTTCGCAGAGGAAGCGGGACACTCATATTCGCGGGCAGGCTCACGCCGATCGGAATCGAGGTGACCTCATTATATGGCCTCATAAAAAAAGGATTTATCAGCCATTTCAGGACAGGAAAGCCGCTCAGCTTCTTGCCATACTTTATTATGGGCCAGGAGAGCCATACCATGATCCTGACCATTTTTCTGTTCGCGCCGAATTTAAAAATATTTGCCAATGTGTATATCCTATTTTTCAATTATGCCTTCTTTCAAAGCCAGCCACCATGTGAAGCCGAAGAAGATCGTCTTGATGATTGATAGTACCAAGTAGCAATCAAATATTAAAAGGTTGATTTACCGGGCATAATACCAAGTAAGCTTTCAAAAATTCATATTTTAATTTTTGAAAGCAACTTGGTATAAGAACTTCCTTTTTTACGGTGGAAGTATAGGAAACGCATTCTTGTGTGTCAAGAAAATCTTGACCACAAAATGTGGGGGATGCTGCCGAATCTATTTGAATAGTATTAATAGGTTGCGGGCTTCTGACTTTTTGTCGTCAATTCAAAAGCCCGCAATCACTATAGGAAAACCAGGCTGATTCTTAGTATTTCCCGTATTCACCGGCTCCATGCTTGCCATTAAACGTGTCTACGAGATCCCAAGCCCACGAGATGCCATATATTATCCATCTTCTCTTGTACATCTTCACCGTGCCTGTAGCATGACCACCATTCCAGAGATTCTGATGATTAACCTGGCCCTGGGGATTTTCATACTTAACTTTTAACATTTTGCTCTTCGGATTCGCGAAATCAATGATAAATTGATAATCCCAATTTACTGCTTCCACATGCCACTTAATATCGGTAGTTGTTTCAGTAACCGTCCAATCCAAGTGTTCTGTATCCAGAAGCTTCGTGAAGTTAAACTCATACAACTTGCCTTCCACATAAAAGGCCATCAAAGCTTTATCTCCCAAGCTGATGCCTGCTATTTTGGGATTTCCTCCACCGATGTCAAGAGTCGTATTATTCATGCGGAGCCCAGTCTTGGTGCTGGTAAAATCATCGCAGAACAACCATACCCAAGGATTTGTAAAATCCTTGCCAAAGTTTTTGTCTTGATAACCCCAAGAATGGTCTGCAATCACATCATAAACTTCGCCGTTAAATGTGATTGTTCCGCTGTACTTTGAAAGGATCCCTTGCACATGCCAGAACATGTCAAACAGTTCCAAATCCTGGAATAATGCGGAACCAGCGTACCCCACATTATAACTCAAAGGTTTCACGACCGATAGATCCCAACTTATACTCCCTGCGTTGGACATATATTCTGGATGTTGAGTAACTTGTGTTTGAGTTAATGATACGGAACCTTTCAGGTGTGTTTCTGTGGCGTAATTGGTTCCGATTTTGACGTTTTCCTCAAGAGTAGATGCCGTCAATTGACTGATGCCATAATAGTTTTTGATTTGAACAGCACCATCACCCCAGGTGCCGGCCATGACCATGACATAAGAGGGTTTTATTCCGTTGTTCTTGTTTGCCGGCAATTGCCCTAGGATCGGATATGAACCGCCCAGCGCAGGATTTATAATGAAGTACTCGATAAAAAATGGTCTTTCATTGCCAGTGGAACGGCTCACGGCAGTGAAGCAATGCCACCACCAATCATACCCGTTGTCACTAAACGCACGATCTAACACGTAGCCATTTCTGCCTCCGGAATTGAAGACTTGCCAAATCGAAGCTTGAGCTAACGGAACAACAAACAGTATGGTTAAAATCAAACTTGCCAGGATTTGAATTTTCTTTTTCATAGTTTCTCCTTAGTTGATTTCTGTCGTTTTTTGACCCTGTTCAAATCATTTATACTCCTAACGCACTTAAATAGTTTCCGGTGGACACTAAATAAGAGGGGAATGATTCCATAGGCTTAACATCTCCCATTATGACTGCCAAAATGTTACGAAGAATCCCATTTCATGTCTGTTCTCCTTATTGTCTAATTGAATTGATTTTTTTGCACCTCCTCAAATTCCACCTTACGTTAACTGGCATGCTATAGCCAAAAAAAACTTCTGTCAAGAAAATCTTGACCTCATGTTAGAAGCACATAATCTGTCCGTTTATTAGCACATAAACTGTCGGGTTTATAATAGTCACTATTGGAGGTGACGGATGAAGCGGACAGAAATACTACAGGAGAACCGGAAGATGCGATTTGAAGAGGCATATGGCGGATGGCAGAAAAAGAGATTGAGTCAAGACGAAGCAGCGGAGATATTGGGGGTATGTAGCCGGACATTTCGGCGATACATAGTTGGTTATAAGAAGAATGGTCTGGAAGGGCTCAATGATAAGCGCCTTACTCAGGCGTCTTATCGACACTGACGGAACTAATATCGCGGCAAGAAGCACCACTACCCACAAACCAATCGCGCCGGCCATCAGGAAAAACCAAAAGCCTTTTGAGTTCATTCAAATCCTCCTGATTCGAAATTTATACGTGCTTTTATTCTGCCGTATATTTCATTCACCGCGTTGTCAACGCTTGCGATCTCTACATTGATCGCTTTCTCTTTGCAAACTGACGCGCATATCCCGCAGCCTTTGCATTTTTTCTGATCGTGAACTATCCTACCGTTAGTAAGCTTTATGGCATCCATGAAACATTCGTCAATACATTTTCCACACTGCACGCATTGATCTTCAATGACATCTATGGTCAGTCCTTCAAGCTTCACGATTGAGTCTGCGGCTTTTTCAGGCCAATATTTACCTGACTTGAGTATTGTACAGCAGCATGTACAGCAATGGCAGAGCGTCAGAAGTTTTCCCCTGTCTTTCACTCCCCAGATGAAGTTGTCTATCCTGACACGGCCTGTCTGCGGGATAAGGCCGTTTTCGAGTGTCCTGTGGAAATGTTCAATCGCTTCGTCAACAGAAACGTGCCTGGCTATCCTTGGGTCGATCTCTTTCGTCCCCTCGCCAAGGAGCGTGCATCCATATTCGACCGGATGGTTCTTGCAGTTGCAGGCATCGCGGCACGTACAGCGGTTGATTATGACCCTGTGTGACGACCGTCTTATCAAGACTTCTACAACCTTCTCCGGCAGAAAAGAAGATTCAGCTCCTTTCACTTTTTTATTTATGGGGATATAGCTGATGTTGAGGTTATTGCCTGAAAATAGCGGTGTCGTGATGACCGCGAGAAGTTTTCCCAAAACTGGAATTTTAGTCATCCTGGCGCTGGTCCAGGTTATCGGCCAGATAACAGCAAGGAATTTAAGCCACCACGCGGGCCTTCTCGACATTAAATTTTTCTCCTGATGCTGTTTTTGTTTCTTATATAATGGTGATGTACTTTGCCTGGCGCACAAGACATTACTTATTCATGCTTTCACTATAAGAATTTCGGTCTTGTATGTCAATTAAATATTGACCACAAAATGTGAAGTGCGGTGTTGAATCAAAGATTGATCAGACGGCTTTTTCTTTAGTGCAATCAGAGGAAAAAAGATTTATAATAAACCAGTTTGTACGGAAATGATGGAGCGGGCGTCAAGAATAAGATGTTTATCTGAAGAATAGGATGAGGTTTTATAATGGCTGATTTTTTCTTGGAAACGGTGATGGGTAAGGAAAAACCTTATACTGAATCTATGCGACAACTTTTAGGACAATTCCAATCTCCGTTTGCTTCCGGCGACAGTATCGGAATCAAACTACATTGGGGTGAGCGGGGTAATAAAAGCTATCTGCCTCCTGACTATGCAAAAGAAATCGCTGGCTGGCTGATCGCACAGGGGGCGAAACCCTTTGTTTTTGATACAACGGTGCTCTATTCCGGTAGTCGACACACTGCCGATGATTCCCTGAAAACCGCCGCCGATCACGGTTACACGGCCGATTTTCTCGGATGTCCGATTATAATCGCCGACGGCATGGACGGAAAAGATATCGTTTCCATTCCCGCAGGCTACAAGCACTTTGAAACAGTCCAGGTAGGCTCTGTCTTTGATAAGGCAAAAGGTTTTGTCATCTTTTCCCATTTCAAGGGACACATGGTTTCATTGTTTGGCGGAGCAATCAAGAATATATCCATGGGATTTGCGTCCCGCGCGCAAAAACAGCGCATGCATTCCGATTATCATCCTGTTCTGGAGAAAGCGAAATGTACCCGTTGCGGCATTTGTGTCAATATCTGTCCGACAAAGGCAGCCACGATCGCTGAACCCGATTATCCCGAATATGATTTGAAAAAGTGCATCGGCTGCGCCCAGTGTATTGCCATGTGTCCGGAATTGGCGCTGCAGATCTTCTGGAATTCCGATATGACGGTTTTTCAGGAGAAGCTTGTTGAGACAGCGGCCGCTGTCTGGAAAAAGATTCAGGGAAAGACCATCGTCATCAACGCCCTGCTTAATATCACCGTAGAATGCGATTGCCTGCCGGGGAAGAATCCCGTTATCAGCCCGGATTACGGCTTTATTGGCGGCTATCATCCTGTGGAAGTGGATGCGGAATCACTGAAGATGACCGGGCCGGATATCTTTGAGAAAGTCCATCCCGGGCTCCCCTGGCAGCGTCAGTTTTCCTATGCCCGGGAAATCGGATTTAGGAGCCCTGTGAATAAAGGTAATTTTTAGAAATTACACGAGGCGACAGTAAAAACACCCCTGTCATAAATGGCCGGTTATTCCCTATAATTACCAGATCATTATATACCAGCAAGCATTTCTGCCAGCGGGGGTATGTCGCTGATGTTTTCTCCATAGTGAAAATACCTAATAATCTTCTGTGCATTGAGAGCAAACGCGGCCGGAAGTTGTGTTTCCTTCCCTTCATATTTACCATGCTTAAAGCCGCGACTAATGGCCTTGATTGCCGCAAGCAAACCGGTGGGATGCAGATATTTGATAATTCCGCCGGCTTCCACACCATAGAGTTGGAAAACTTTCCCTTGAGGGTCGCAAATGATCGTGAAGGGGAAATCGTCTCTTTTGATTAGAGAAGCAAGTGTTTCCGGCGCACTTTGCAGAGCGATAAATACGCGCTTTCCTTTTTTTCTGACCAGATCGATTTCCTGTTTTATTTTTGCCATTTCCATCTGGCAGACAGGACATCCGTAATAGCGCAGAAAAATCAAAACAGCCGGATTATTGCCTGCAGCATCATAAAATTTTACCTCATCATCCCAGGGTGTTTTAAATTTGAAATCGGGGGCTTTATTCCCCATCACCAGTTTTGAATTCATAAAAGTGTCACTCCCTATTTAAGTAAAATTACTGTTATTGCGAGGCGACTCTCAGGAGCCGTGGCAATCTCTCACCTTCTTTTACTTCCCCCTTTTATTCATGCCCTCGCGTGATTTGGGGGCTGTTCAAAAATGCTCAGATGCAAGGCGCGCAAGAAACCGAACTGCGAGGCTTATATGGGTATACGTTGAGCGATGCGGTTTGCAGCGCAACACAGCAGATGAGCGTTTTTTAGCAGCCACCCCCTATTCCGTTTCGTAACAAGCCAGTATCTCGCCAAAGTAATGAGTGTGGTAATCTTTTTTCGGATAGATGGACTTATCATAATTTTTATCCAGATTATCCGGATTCATGGCGGACTTGTAAACTATTTTGCATTCATAATGAATCCCCGGTACCTTGATGATCGGCGAAGCGACATTCCGTCCGTCTGCTGTTTGCAGATTGCACATCTTGAACTTATCCACATCCCGTCCGGATTTTGATCCGCAAAAATTGGTTGCCTTGATCATATCACCTGAAGGTATTGTAACTGTAAAGTCCTGAGCCTTTTCTATAATGCCGAAGGTGTGACGGGTAGAGCGCACCGCCACCATCATGATCGGCTTTTGCCAGATGAATCCCAAAGTGGCCCAGCCGATTGTCATAGTATTGAGCTCCCCCGTGGCCTTAACGGTTAAGAAAGCTCCTTTTTTGATTTTGCTTATGGCATCTTCGGCAATGCTCATATAATTTAGATCTTTCATGATAATCTCCCCCCCTCAACGTCATTCCGGTCGTAGATGACCCCACGGTGACCTTTAGGTTATTCAGGTTACGAAAACCGGAATCCAGTATTTTTTTATCTTCCCGCTTCCCGCTTCACGTTTCTTGTGCTTCACGCATCACGCTTCACGCTTGGACCAGAATAATTAAGTATACTGTCCCCCGAATTCGGTCCCCCCGGAATTCCGCATAGCTTTATCTATGAATACGTCCATCATCTTATTTAAATCAGCGATTGAGATCACCGTGACATTACGATCCAGGGGATAAGATTCTTTGCCGGGGTAAATGATCCATAGATGGCGTAGTGATAACTCAGCCATAGCGGAACGCATGGACTTTGTAATGTTCGGTGCCTGGGCGTATTTAACCTCAATTCCATAGAGCCGCCCTTTTTTTTGAAATACCAGATCAATTTCGGCTGCTGCATGAACATTCCAGAAAAAAACCTCATCTTCTTTGAGCTGCGCTGATTTTATCGCCTCTTCCAGTGCAAAACCTTCCCAGGAAGCACCGAGTTTAGGATACGACAGGACATCATTTTTGTTTTCTAATCCGAATAAGGCATGCAATATTCCGGAGTCACGAAAATAAATTTTTGATCTTTTGACAATTCTCTTTTTTGTATTGTAATACCACGGCCGTAATTGACGGACCATAAAGGTTCCGGAGAGTAAATCCAGATATCGTTGCGTGGTATGATCGGATACACCGAGGCTCCTGCCAATTTCCGAAGCGTTGAATACCTGACCGTGATAATGCGCAAGCATTTTCCAGAAGCGGCCTAATGATTTGGCGGGAATATTTATACCCAACTGCGGAATATCCCGTTCTAAGAATGTTGAAATAAAATCCTGTCGCCATTGATAGGAGGCTGCTTCATTCATCGCCAGAAAAGACCGGGGGAAAGAACCCCTGATCCACAACCTTTCCGTTTTTGACACACCCACCAGTTGGGAAGAAAAACCACCAATTTCCAGATAGCTGATGCGACCGGCCAACGTTTCCGATGATTGCCTGATTAAATCACGTGATGCACTTCCCAGAATAAGGTATTTAATCTTTTTGTCGCGGTCGGCAAGCACACGAAGCACGGGAAATAAATCAGGCGTTCTTTGGATTTCATCGATCACGATCAACCCGCCGATATTTTCCAGCGCCAGTAGTGGTTCGTCGAGTCGCTGAACATCCCGTGGGTTTTCCATGTCGAAGAAAGTCGCCTTGGACGACCATTGCGAAGAAAACTGGTGGGACAGCGTTGTCTTGCCGCACTGCCTGGGACCTAAAATGGCAACAACAGGATTGTTCTTTACAAGCCTGTTTAATGTTTCAATCTCTGCTATTCTTTGAATTTGCATGGCTTGAGACTACCATGAAATATCGATATGTCAAGTCGATTTTTCAATGACACCCGCTAAGAACGAGCGTAGCGAAGTTCGAAGCGTAGGTGGAATTGTCCCCGAAGCGTAGCGTAGCGGGACAGTGAGTACATCTTGCTATACCAGGTGCGTAGCGCCGTGGTAAAACGAATAGAGTGAAGTTTGTTAGTCGAATTATCCAATAGCCACAGGCTATTGGGAATTATCCCACATGCGCAGTCATGTGGGACTACCTTGTGTCTATCAAGGCGTGAATAAGACGCTACCGGGATTATTTCTTTTATGTAGCAGTATAGATAGACATGACCTTGGCAAACCTATAGTGCGTCCGCGGCCTTAACGGTTAAGAAAGCCCCTTTTTTGATTTTGCTGATGGCATCTTCAGCAATGCTCATATAATTTAGATCTTTCATGATAATCTCCCCCTCAACGTCATTCCGGTCGTAGATGACCCCACGGTGACCTTTAGGTTATTCAGGTTACGAAAGCCGGTATCCAGAAGTTTTTTATCTTCCCGCTTCACGTTTCACGCTTCACGTTTCTTGTGCTTCACGCATCACGAGATACGCATCCCTTCATTAATTGGGTGCTGACCCTGATAATCACCGTAATTGCCTTTTCTTTATCCCCAGCTGAATTTTAGCTAAATTGGCATCAATCATCTCATAAAAAAAATCGGCGAATTGCTTATCACCGAACAGGCTTATTTTGATCATAACTTTGGTAACCTTTTTTTCAAATGGCAAAATTGCAATTTGCAAAGACTCCTTACATTTTAGTTCCAGAGAAAATCCATCCTCGTCTGCAGTTTTACTGACTATTTCTAAACGCAACTGCCGGGAAGCCTGTATTACCGCCCGGCGCATCGTGGCTACATCCTCAGCATAATATTTGACAGCCACGCGACCTCTCCAACCAACATAGCCGTCATAGACCGTCGTCCCCACTACTGGAACAAATGGCACAATACTACATCCCCAGACAACATTTATGGCGAGAAATAGGCAGGCACTCCAGATTATCTTTTTTAACACGTTTACACTCCTTGGTTTTACAGATCGTCATTCTTTGGTCAGCTCCTTGCCACACCAAATCATATAACTGGCGGGACGGCAGCTATAATATTTCTATAAACCACGGCTTGGAAAAAGATTTGAGACTGCATTATATTATAAAAGCAAAAGAGAATATAGCAAATAAATTCAACCGTCCCCATTATTTCCATTATACCTCGGAACCAGAATAATTAAGTATCCTGTCCCCGGAATTCCCCCATTCTTTAATTTACCTTGCTAAATATATAAATACTTATATAATGAACATGTGACTATGAAGCTATTAAAGTTTGTCGGCTCTAGTTTGGATGATCTGCGGGATTTCCCGGAAGAAGCTCGTCGTGTTGCAGGTTTTGAACTTCGTGCAATTCAGGATGGATTCGAGCCACGTGATTGGAAGCCTGTCGGTTCTGTCGGGCCGGGCGCAAAAGAAATCCGGATTCATGTGCTGGGCGAGTGGCGGGTAATTTATGTCGCCAAGATACGAGATGCTATTTATGTATTGCACTCATTTCAAAAGAAATCGCAGAAAACGAGCCAACGCGATATTGAACTGGCTCATAAGAGATATAAACAAATTGGAGAATAATTTATGAAAAAGTCCATTGTAGCATCATCAGGCAATGTGTTTGCTGATTTGGGATATTCACCGGATGAGGCAGCTATTTTGCAAATGCGCGCCGATCTGATGGCCGATCTTAGAAAGTACATTAATAACAAGAAAATTACCCAGGCATCGGCGGCAAAGATTCTTGGTATCAGTCAGTCGCGGGTATCCGATCTGATTACAGGTAAATGGGAAAAGTTCAGTCTCGAAATGCTGATCACGCTTGTCACGAAAGCCGGCATGCATGTTAAGCTGAAGATAGCCGCGTAGAGAGTAAAGGGAAAACGGATATTTATAGACCATATTACCCTTGCCAGCAAAAAATCAAAAAGACGATTGAAGAAGGAATCCTGCTGTCCGGTGGGGCCGTTAAGTTAGGCCGGAAGTTTAGGAATGGCGAGGGATTGCGGGCAATGTCTATTAATTAGAACCGTCCCCATTAATTCATAAATTAGAACCGTCCCCATTAATTCAAATGCTCATAAATTTAGATCTTTCATGATAATCTCCCTCCTCACTGTCATTCCCGCGCAGGCGGGCGAAGTGCCCTACAGGGTAAATCCAGGAAAATAATTTATTAACAGAACCTCACCGATTATTAGATAGACTTCTCCCACCCTTGACCGAAATCGGCTAGGGGTCTGACACTGGCAACGGAAAACGTTACTGCCGCATGAACCATCTTGCCGGCTGCTTCTCCGGCCTTTTCGCTTATCGCTTTTTTCATCATATCAACGTTGTCTCCCGATGTTTCGTACTTGGTCATTTTCAGATAGATTCGAAGTCCTTTCCATTCAAATATACTTTTACCGGGCTCCATGATCATATAGCAGGCATTGGGATTTTCTTGAAGGTTGGCGAAAGTTTTATTTTTGCCCAGGGCCACTATGACCGTTGATTCGTCAATCATGCGTGCCGATCCGAAATAGGCTGAATTGACCTCTCCTGCTTTGCTGCTTGTGCTGAGCACGCCGAGACGGGGTTGCTTGTTGAAATATTCCATTAAAGCTTTAGACATAATCCTTTCCTCCCTTAGCGATTATTATACAGAACAAACCTCATATACTATTCTTTTAAATTACTTTCCACCACTGAACGGCACAAAGAATCCACCCGTATCCACAAACCCATAAAATAATTCTTGACTTCTTAATTGATGTGGTTATATTAATACCACGTGGTTAACATTATACCACATATTATTTTAAACTGAGTTACGAATTAAAAAAGACAAGGAGGTCTTTATGTATGGAGAATTTGTTAAAGAAATAAGAATGACTAAAGAAATCTCCCTCAGGGAGTTTTGTAAACAAGCCGAGATGGACGCCAGCAACTGGAGTAAAATCGAACGCGGCTTATTAGCACCACCACAAGATGAAGACAAATTAAAAAATATTGCACGTGTTTTGGGTATTAAAATGGGGTCTGACACTTGGAAAGAGATGAAAGATCTAGCCAACATCGATGCCGGTATTATTCCCGATGATATTCGTTCGGATGCGGAAATTTTAAAAGCCTTACCTATGTTCTTTCGCACAATCAGGAGCGACAAACCAACAGCCGAAGAATTGGATAAGTTAATCGACATGATTAAAAAGGAGGATTGATCCTTGGAACCCAGCAATTTCAGGTGCAAATGGATTGATAAAAAAGAACTCTGGTCTATTGCAGATGATGTTCGCAAAACTTACTGGCCGGAAGGCACCCTGCCGATCAATATAGAAAAAATTGTTGAATTTCGGTTGAAACTTCGACCTGACCCGAAGCATGGTTTATTTGCTTCAACCGATATGGATGCCTACATCAAGATTGACCTGACTGCTATTGTTGTCGATTATGATTTTTATATGAATGAGAAATTCGCCAATCGAATGCGATTTTCATTTGCACATGAACTTGGTCATTTCTTCTTGCATAAAGAAGTATTTGCGGCGTTTGATTTGGTTGATCCGGCGGCGTGGAAAAACTTCATTCTTAATGTGCCAGAAAATGAATATAGTAATTTTGAGTGGCAAGCCAATGAATTTGCTGGTCGTTTATTGGTGCCAAATTCAGATTTAGTTAATACAATCAAACAGGCTTCCAAAATTATTAAAGAGAATAAACTGATAGATTATTTAGAAAATGATCCCGACGCTGTTTTATCAAGTATATCTCCAATGATTTGTAAGCCGTTTGGCGTTTCCGCTGATGTTATAAAAAGGAGAGTTGAAAGAGAAGGCTTATGGCCGCCAAAATTGTAATAGAATGAAAAAAAATTAGAACAACCGTCCCCGAGATTATCTATTATTCTTTTTTGCTCTTTTTATCTTTCATAATTCTTTGCACTTCTTTTATATTTCTTTGTGCTTCTTCAAAATATTCTTCTTTTAATTCTATCCCAACATATTTTCTTTTATGCAAAACAGCAGCAACTGCTGTTGTGCCGGAACCAAGAAATGGATCCAAGATAACATCATCTTTCTTTGAAAATAATCTTATAAACCATGATGGTAATTCTAATGGGAATATTGCACTGTGATTTTTATTTGAAGAATCAACGGCAGTTTCAACAACGTTACCTGTATACAAACGATGTTCTTCTTCGAAGACTATTACATTGTGTGGATATACTTTCTTTTTATTCAACCAATTGGAAACATTTCGTCCTAAATGATTATTGTTTTTTGAAATGTATCTAACAAAATCATTTTCTTTCATAGATCTAAATCTTGTTTTTGACCAATCACCGATTGGGACTTTTACTTAACTTGTTTATGTCCAAAATGATTTTTGTTCGAAGTGGTCCGCTAACAATAATCTTTCTTCGTAACCATTTGGATATTTGTATAAAAGTTTGGAGCGATCAAATTCAGCATTAGTTTTATGGATTATTCGGTGATGATTTGGGCAAATGACAATAACGTTTTTGCTGATATCCAAGCCCCCTTGACCCAAAGAATCAATATGATGAGTTTCAGAAAATGGTTTTTCATACTTGATCTTAAAATTCATCCCACAAACCTGACATCTGTGATCATAAAGTGCCTTTAATGATTCGGATAATAAAGGATCGCGATAGAACTCTTCGTGTTCAGGAACTATAATCTTTTTGGGCTTTTCAGGATGAGTAATCACATCATAATTACCAAGCACCTCTCTGACCAAACTTGGACCGAACGTATCTCTGAGTTCATAGCCAGTCAATCTACCCCATACATATGACGATATAATCGCTTCATCTTGTTGGCTAATTGCGAGGGGATTTGTTTGCCCTGCATAGTCTTTTGAAAGCGCTAAATCGTCCAAGCTAAATGGAATAGTCGGTATTGTGTCAGAACAAACAAGGATATATTTCCATGTCTTTCCAGCCTGCGGCCAATGTTGATGACTTATCGCGCCTGTATGATCAACTTCATAGTGGTCATATACTAGAGCAAATTCAATACGCGCTTGCAACTTGCCATAATCCCGAGCTTCTTCTTTTACAAGCTGCAATAGAAGAATTTCCCCTTTATGAAAACGCGGCACTTGGTTTACTGCAAAGAGAGATTTTTCAATACATTCTCTAATCTGAGATTGTCGAACATTAAGACGTTGCACAAGCTATTCCTACAATTATGGATTAAATTTGTTAAATATCTCTGCTTTATGCCATTCAATTGCATCTTTATGCGGCCAAAATGCATCATCTTCTGGTTTAATGATTTGCTGACCGTGAAGATCAAGAATGGGGAAGTTGTTTATTTTAGCATGCTTTGCTTTGTGGTGAACAATTATTTCATATTGATCCGATATGGTGAACATACCTTGATCAAATGCCCAGTGGGCAGTGCGTGAAAGTGCAATGCCATTTCTGGGATCGTCACTACCATTGATTCTGCGAGGTATTATATGAGCTGCCTGTGCTTCAACAAGTTGATCAGAGTAATACTGCGTACCCGTAACGGCGCAGGTGAAGGCATATTGTTCCAAAACAACTTCCTTAAAAGCTCTATCACGCTTTTGTGCTGAAACTTTATAAATAGCTTTTTCTTCTTCTATAAAAGGCATAAACTTTTCTAAAATATTACTGCGTAGTGCTGATGCAACTACTTTCTCCTCCCGCTCCCCATAGTTCACTCTTTCAAACGTAGCAAAATCTGCATGTTGAATAGAAAAAATATCTTCTTTGGCATCATAAGTGTCAATAACGCCAAGCCCCATAAGCCTGTATTGAGTGCCTTGTCTGCTTGTTTTGTTTGAAAGCTGCTCAAGAACAATTATGGGTTCTTTGTCCAGCATGCATTTAAGAAGCCCCTTGTTGACTGCAAGATCATTGCCTCCGGATTTAGCAGAGTATTGAATATACCAACGACCGTCTGGTAGGAAGGTAAGCTTATCAGCATAGGGATTTATCTTCATGCTGGCGATGCTAAGTGCGTATTCACTTCCTGCCGGTTTATAGATACCCTCTATCAGGGGATGAATTCGCACAATTCCAGGAATATACTCTGACGTCTTTTTCAAAAAGTTTGGTGTTACAATTTTACCATAGTAAGGTAGGAGCGCTCGAAATATTGCCTGCCGATACTGTTTTTCAGTAATTTCCATAATAAGAACTCTAATTGCATACTAGCGCTTAATAATACAACTTCGTCGAAACATTTCAACTGCTAATACTTTATTAATTCAGACGCAAACGCCTTTAATTATAACACTACATCATTATCCCTTCATCTGCAAAACTAAAATAATTACCATCACCAATAATGATATGATCCAAGACTTTAATATCCATAAGTTTACCTGCGGCTGTTAGCTCCTGCGTAAACTTTTTATCTTCCGGGCTGGGTGCAATATTGGCGCTTGGGTGATTGTGCACGCAAATAATTGCTGCCGCGAATTTTTGTAGGGCGGCATGGATGATTTCCCGAACAATGGGCATAGCATGGTTGACCGTGCCTGTAGCGGCATCGCTGATATCGATGATTCTATTGTTGCTGTTGAGATAGACAACTTTGAAAACTTCGGTCTTGAGGTCGCGTATTTGCGGCATGATGAAACTGACAACATCTTTTGCGGAAGCGATCTTTTGCTTGACGCTGAGAACTTCGTCTTCACGGAAGCGTCGCCCGATTTCCAGTGCTGCCTTTATTTGCGCGATTTTGGCCGGGCCCAGGCCTTTGAATTCTTTCCACTCGCGCATATCGGTGTGGCCCATGTTGCGAAAGGTTCCGAATTTATCAATAATTTGACGAGCAAGATCAATGGCGCTGTTGCCTTGTACGCCCGTGCGCAACAGGATCGCCAGAAGCTCTGAATTGCTCAGCGCCCCCGCGCCGCGCTTGAGCAGTTTCTCCCGCGGCCGGTCGTCCTGCGGCCAGCTTTTGATGCCGGTTGATTTATTGTTTTTGGTCACTGTCCTGTTATCCCATCATACTGGATTCCCGCCTGCGCCGGAATTACAAAAATGGCTTACACACTCCCTCAATCTCTCCCCTCAATTGGTTGGCACAGGGTTGCGGAGCGCTAATGGTGTCTCGGTTTTCAGAATAGTCTTATAAGCCTGATAGTTCCAAGAGAAAGCGATGACCGTGCTAAACAGGCTGCGGGTGTTCTTGAAAGTCGTCAGGCCGCGTTTCAGTGAGGTCATGAAGGATGACATCTCACTGTAGGCGCCCAGCAGTTTCCCGTAGGCCTCACCCGGGGTAAAACTCTTCATTTGGAATACCGGCTCGAAGATATTGTAATGACGCCAGTCATTCGGAAAATTGGTGAGCAGCAGGCGATTTTCTTCAACCAGTTGTTTATAGAATGCGGTTCCCGGAAACGGCGTCTCCAGTGAAAGCTGGATAGCGTCAATATCATTTGCCAGCGCAAAATCCACGGTGCGCCGGAACACGTCTTTGTCCTGTGTATCGGCGCCGAAAATAAAGCAGCCGATGATGGCGATACCATTATCGTGGAGCTTTTTGATGGCGTCGCTGAAGTTTCTGGTCGAGGGCCGCATATTCACCGGTTTGTGCATGCCGGTCAGCGAATCGGTATCCATAGATTCAAATCCGATCAACAAAAGCCGGCAGCCGCTCTCGCGGGCGGTTTTCAGCAGGTCGTCATGTTCGACGATATTCAGGCAGGATTGAGATCCCCATTCCTTGTCACATTCCTTAAGACGGGTAAACAGCTCTTTGGCACGCTTGATATATTTCTCTCCGGAACCGACGATATTATCATCAACAATAAAAAGACGTTTGGCCTTAATCGATTTGATCTCCTCAATCACGCTGTCGATGTTGCGCAGGCGATAACGCGCTCCGTTGAAGGCCGTCACCGAGCAGAAATTGCAGTTGAAGGGGCAGCCACGTCCGGTCTGCACGGTATCTACAAAATACTTCCCGCGCAGCAGATCGCGGCGCGGCGGCAGAAGATTCTCGATATCCGGCTGCTCGTCCGCTTTATAAATCTTCTGCATTCGGCCCTGCGTAAAGTCTTCCAACAACCGCGGCCAGATGTTTTCCGCTTCTCCCACAACCACGGTATCCGCGTAACGCAAGGCCTCTTCCGGCATATACGACGCGTGAATCCCGCCCATCACTACCGGCAAGCCACGCTTGCGGAAATGCGCGGCCAGCTCATAGGCGCGGGGGGCAAGCGGTGTCATACAGGTAATACCGACCAGGTCGGCCATAGCGTTGAAATCGATGTCTTCTACTGCCTCATCGACGATTTCCACCTCGTACTGTTCGGGCGTATACCGGGCAATCATTGACAGATTCAAGGGCGGAATGGCTAGCACTTTAATATTGGAATGGAGGCTTCCTTTGAATGAAGGATTAATCAGCAGTATCTTTTTCATTTTCAGTATTTATCCTTTTATATTAGATTGCCACGGCTCCTGAGAGTCGCCTCGCAATGACACAAATGAAACTGGATTCACCATAAATACCCTGAAGGGCACCGTGGGGGCACTATAGGGGCACTTCGCCCGAAATGTCATTTTTTAACGTGTCGTCCTGTATCCAGAATAGCCATAATGATCATATTTTTCGTCAAAGCAGCGTTCTATTTCCGAGATTTTTGCAATGTAATACATAACATGTTTGCCTTCAGGCATAGATTTTTCAAGTCTTTCAAAGAGCAATAGATGAGGTTCCGCTATAGCCACTGTCAGTTCCAGAGGACTGTTTTTCAAGACGATAATACGATCGTTCATTGCAAACTCTTCGCCTATGGCTTTTTGCATGGATGAATCTATTTTATAGTCTTTCAGTGAAACAATGGGGAGGCTGAAGTGGGCAGAAAGCGCATCTAGATAATTGTCCTCGCTTATGATCCCATTCTTGACCATCAAGGTGCCTAGAGGCATATATTCTCTTTTGCCTTTAAGATCTTTCTGTTTCAAGAGAATAGTGTTTAACTGCTCGGTAGTTATGATATTTAGTTCGACAAGAACTTGTCCGAGTTGTTTTCTTTTGTTGCTGTAGTAAATACATTTGACTATCTTGGACTGGGGAAGACCCATTTCACAGAGTATTTGTCCCAGATACTTTTTCGGCTCTTGTTCTTTTCGTTTCATGGCTTCATTCAAATCCCATGCCGTGATAACTTTTTTCTTCACCAAAATCTGACCAATCATATCAACCATAATACACCAATATCTTTATCTGTGATGAATAACCAGCTTATTCTACGATGTCAAAACATTGCATCCATTCTTGTGGGAATGAAGTAATGTTAAAAATCATTGATCGAATCAATAAGATTTCTGAGCCTGCTGAAAGACCTGCGGTTAAAGTCTATCACAAGCCGCGGCAGATGGATAATATCAACATCATCCATTTCAGCTTTCAAAGCCCCGGACGCAGCGATACTTCCCCCAGGAGAGAGGATGTCATGAAACTGATCTATCAGTTTCCCAATGTCATCGGGGTTGAGCTGAGAAGTGAGCCGGATCACAAGTTGGCCATGCACATATCGAATGCTGTGATAGCGGCTATAGAAATGATGGATCTTCTCCACCGCATCATCCACGGAACATACTCTTTCAAAGAGCGCAAAGTCCGACGGGTGGATATAGTTGCGCGCCAGTAGCTCTTCCTCGAAGAGCTTGACTATCTGGGACCAATATGAACATTCGGGATCATCTACAAGCACTAGCGGCATGGGATTGCGTTTGCCGGTTTGCAGCAGGGTGAGCGTCTCCATCGCCTCGTCGAGCGTGCCGAAACCACCCGGGAAAAGCGCCACGGCATCAGCTTCTTTAAGGAAGGCAACTTTGCGGTTGAAAAAATATTTGTACGTGATGACTCGCGGATTGCCAGCAATCACAAAATTTGGCTTCTGTTCGAACGGCAAGCGGATGTTCACACCGAAGGAGTGCTCGGAGCCTGCGCCCTCATTAACGGCTTGCATGATGCCCTCTCCCCCGCCGGTGATGACCATGTAACCCTTATCAGCTAGCTTTTTCCCGAAAAGCTTGGCCATCTCATATAACGGATCGCCCGGCTGTGTACGCGCCGAGCCGAAGACCGTAACCTTGCGAACATTACGATAGGGGCCAAAGACTTTGGAAGTAAAGCGCATCTCCTTGAGCGTTGTGTTCATGAGCTTGAGGTCCGCGCTTTTGTCATCCTCCTGCCCGGCTTTAAGCGAGGCTAAAATCATTTCACGGACGTGTTTCGGCCTCCGGATTCCCTCGGCGGTCTCCATCAATTGCGCTATAATCTCATCGATGGTGCCGTTATCTTTGTCAAAATAAATTTTCATAACTTATACTCGTTTTCCTGCTGGTACCTGCTGAAATGGTCGTCATAAATAGTAAACCTTTTATTGTTCATTGTACAGAAAGATGAAGGATTATGCCCCAATCACTCTTCCGGCGATAAAATCCTCAGTCTGCTGTGTTTGCGGCTGTAAAAGAAGTAAATGACGATGCCAATCGCCATCCAGACAAAGAGGCGTATCCAGGTGTCCAGCGGTAAAAACACCATTTGTAGCATTGTCACGAGTGCTCCGGCTATAGGGACGAACGGGACCCAGGGTGTGCGGAACACGCGCGGGATTTCCGGGTGGCGGTAGCGCAGCACGAGCACGCCGATGCAAACGATGACAAATGCCAATAGCGTGCCTATAGAAACCAGTTCGCCGAGGATATTGATGGGAAAGAGGCCTGACACCACCATCGCAACACACCCGGTGAGAATTGTCGGTATGTACGGTGTTTTGAAACGCGGATGCACGCGGGCAAACGCTGCCGGCAGTAAACCGTCGCGAGCCATGGAAAAAAAGACACGCGGCTGGGCCATGAGCAGAACGAGCACCACGGAACTCAGGCCGGCAATAGCGCCGATCTTGATGAACGGCCGGAACCAAGCGATGCCCGGGCCTGCGGCATTGACAGCAACGGCAATAGGATCAGGTACTGCCAAATTCGTATACTTCATCATGCCGGTTAGCACTCCGGTCATGAGGATAAAAATGATTGTGCAGATGGCAAGCGTACCCAGAATTCCGATGGGCATGTCACGCTGAGGATTGCGCGCTTCCTGCGCCGCGGTGGAAACAACGTCAAAACCGATGTAGGCGAAAAAGATCACGCCTGCGCCGCGTATCACGCCGCTCCAACCGAATGATCCGAACTGACCGGTATTATCGGGTAGAAAGGGAGACCAGTTGGCAAACTTAATGAAAAACACGCCTACGCCGACAAAGAGAACAATGACGATCAACTTGATAATTACAACGGCATTGTTAACCCGTGTTGATTCCCGGATGCCGATGACCAGGAGTGTGGTCATGAGTATAACGATAATAATTGCCGGACAATTCAGGATTGCGCCGGTTGTGTGCCAGCCGCCTGTCACGGAATAGGACAGCGGCGCCTGGCAGAAAGCCTCGGATATATTGATATTAAAATCTTTTAGAAAACTGACCACATAGCCTGACCAGCCAACCGCAACCGTTGACGCGCCGAAAAGGTATTCGAGCACAAGGTCCCAGCCGATGATCCACGCCAGAAATTCTCCCAGTGTTGCATAGGCATAGGTATAGGCACTGCCTGAGATCGGGATCATTGATGCGAACTCCGCGTAGCAGAGGCCTGCCAGCGCGCACCCGATTGCTGAAAGGATAAACGAAAGCACGATTGCCGGGCCGGCGTAATTTGCCGCAGCCTGGCCTGACAACACAAAAATTCCTGCGCCGATCACAACGCCTATCCCAAGGCTTATGAGGCCCCAAGGCCCGAGGACCCGCTTCAGCTTATGTTGCTCGACATCAGGCTCCTGCATGATAAGCTGCAGCGGTTTTCGCGCAAATAAACCTTTCATGGTTTAATCCTCATCGAATTGGTAATATATTTCTTTTTCATGGTTGAATTTATAGGAAATTCAGTCTTGTATGTCAATTAAATATTAATTGCAAAATATGAGGAGTGGGATAGTTCGACCCAAGCTTCAGTGCACTTTGTTTCTGAAGTTTGGGTCTCAACAAATTTCAGTACGCTTTCACTATCCCACTACGCTGCGCTTCGGGGATAATTCGTCCAACAAATTTCAGTGCGCTACGCTTCTGAAATTCGGGACTCAACAAATTTCAGTACGCTTTCACTATCCCACTACGCTGCGCTTCGGGGATAATTCGTCCAACAAATTTCAGTGCGCTACGCTTCTGAAATTCGGGACTCATTATATTGGACAATTTTCAGGCTTTGGGCCAGGGTTATATGTTTTCCAGTCTGGATTATTCGGCAGCCAATAAGTCTTAGTCCATTCATCCTCACCCAGCCATTTCTCGAGTGTATTCATCGGGCCGCGACGCAACTGTTCTTTTTCCCTGACATCCTGTATGGCCCTTTTGACATCCCATTGTCTGCACCTGACCATCTCGCGTGATGAATTTTTCTCCACATCGCGCAGACAATTAAAAAAATTTGAGCCGTTTTTGGCAAAGTAATTGAGCGTGACTGTTCCGGACTCCCAGGTCGATGCTTCCAACTCGCGAAAAGCGGTAATTGCCGAATTGATATTCAGGACATTCATACTGTATGTTCTTTGATATTGAGCCAGATGCACTATTTCATGCCCGAGCGATTGCATGAGCATAGCGGCTGAAAGATAAAAAAGATCATCGCTTACAATAAGCGGATATTTCCCTGCGCTATTTTTCTGGTTCAGAATGTTCGCCCAATCGCTGGTGTTGGTCGGTCCTATGGATATTTCAACATATCTGGCAGTGTACGGGGCGTAATAGTAGTTCATAATCATGGCTACAACTCCGGGCTTCAGTGTTGCAGTGTTTGGGACGCGAAGAGGGCCAATAGAAGCGCCAAAGAGCGCCTGGTTATACTGCGCGACCAAATTTCTCCTTTGCTGCGCGTTTAGATTTTTCATTGGTTCGCATTGAGGGGAAAACGTGCAACGCCACCAGCTGCTCCTGTCAGTACCTATGCATACTCCCGGCAATTCAAAGTGGCGCTCATTGCTTGCACCAGCTGTTCTGTACCCTGTTATGTCCTGGGTCGCGTCAGCGGGATTTGACTGTGAGAGACACAAAGAAAGTACGATGAAAATTAACATAGATGCAAAACATATGCGATTGAAAAGTAATTGTACGGGCATATTCACCTCACTGATTTAATTTCGTTTCCGTGCATGATATGTGAAATTGTGCTTCACTTGGAATATCAGCTAATAGATGCATCATTAAGATAAATATTGAAATGAAAGCTATAACAACTATAATTTATATTTGTATTTTTTTCATTCATTCCAGTAAAAGTGAAGAATGGTCTGCTTTTGATCTTTACCAATATTTACCCTATTCTGCTTCTCTTTACCCATCATTGTCACGGTGATTGTGTATTTTCCTGGCGGGAGGTCAGTGAAGAACCAAGGGCCGTCTGCAACAGCATCGAGAACCTTTTTCCCAATGCTATCCGAAATTTCTACCTTAACGCCCGAGAGGTATTCTCCACTTTTAATTGCAAACACGAGTTTCAGGCTATAGTTCTTGCCTATGGCGGCAAGCTTTTCCCGCTCATCTAAGCCAATGCCGCCGCTCACATGTGGAATCCCCTGATACTCCACTTGTTCAATGGGTAAGACATTACTCTCTCCCGCTATCAGATTTGCTGCACAGCCAGCGATTAAAAGTATACCGCAAAATAATATATTAGTAAAATTATTCATCTTGCCTCCTTAAATTCTCGGTTGAAAAATAATTTATGCCTCACTCGGCTTTAAACTCTACCGAATTTTTTGTATAAAAATTAATATACGAACTTTGATTTTTCCCGATATTTATATATCATAATAGCACTATTCATTTTTTTTAAAAGAGGAAATTACACAACCTCATTGATAACTGATTGAAGTCTTGTATTTTTGTCTAGGCTGACGGTTTGTGGATTACAGGAAGAACTACTCTGAATGCTAAAATATTTTTTTTAAGAAAACATACAAAAAGATAATCCCCTGCCCTGGTATTCCAGCGCCGCCTTGGTCATCGCCTCTTCCGGGCTGCCAAGGGGGTGGACAGATCATATAAAGTATCCTTTAAACAAATAATCCAAATCATTTACCATCCGACTGTCTATTGAGAAGTTTACGCTGTCGGCAAAAATATCAAGCACAATGACAGCTTTAAGAGTAGCGTCTTTAACCTCTATAGTCCTGAGCCTTTTATAAAAGCTTTTGTTAACTACCGTTATATTTTCATACGCCTCAGACAGTTTTTTCAAATCCCAATCAGGCAGCCGGCCATGCTGATATAAAAAATACTGAGCCAACAGATACATCGAAATGGCACGATATTTAGTTTCCTCTATCGTGGCAAAGGGCAGATGAAAACGCACCATAGGTTTTAACTTCTCAAGAATAGGGCACCCGCTGGTAACCATATATATACCGATTAAAGAACTAACGCCTTGCTGCAGCGTTACTCTCTTAAAATATTTTCTTTCTTCCGCAGTAACAATAACGTCTACCGATTCTTGAGAAACTAAATTGCCGAAGTAATCTATGACATCTACCATATTCACGGCTATAGGGCAGAATTCGTATTGATCTTTCTCTAAAATACAATTAGGGCACTTAAAACAGTTGAGTTTCGTCCATTCAGGGCGAACTTTATTTCCCGTTTGTATTAAATTCAAAGTAACGCTATCTAACTCAATCTTAAATTCTTTCTTGACCCCATTTTTAAATATAAATTTGTAATTGTATGTTATTTTACCTGCAGAAATGTTTTCACCATCATTCATACTTATGCCCCCTCCTATGCCTCACCTGCTTTGTGGAGCCCCTTGCGGCCTATCGCCCCAGTGCGATCAAAACACCTATGGCGATTGCGAAGATCGCCATGAGAATTCCGAGCCCGGAAAAACTGAGACTCAGTAACTGTATCAGCCCCGTTAAGATGAACCAGATAGCCAACAAGAGCATGCCGAGATTCTTAGTTATTTTAATTGTCATTAGCCGACTCCTTTCTGTGAAAGAGTTAAGAGTTTTCGTCAGGCAGCATGGGTAACACGCCGCTATAAACATTATCCATGCCCGAGACAAGTTAAGAGAGCTTTGCATAACTGCATAAAACCACCAATTTTGTCATACCGGCCCGGTATCGGTTAGGGTAAGCCGCCGGAGCTCTGATTCAATTGAAAGTCATATAAAAAGCGTCTTTACCGTTTAAATATCCGCTCCAGGTGGCTCAGATCATTGATGTGCTTCCATTCACCTTTTCCCTTTTCCACTTTGCTTTTCCAGTCTGCTACGCGTTCCATGTACTTTTTGGGATCCAGATTATCGGTCCGCAATTTGATAACGTTCAGAGCGATGACGTTAAATCCCTCCAACTTAAAGGGCACATCACGAATATAACCCTTAGCCAATTCTTCCTGCAAATCGGAAAACAGAAGAATATATTTCTTGCCTGCTCCGGTTTCATTCAAATATTCAATGGCCTGCAAAACCCCGCCGGAGACATCCGTGTAGGGTGAATCCTTGACCGTAGCGACAAATGCGTCAATCTTTTTCTGAAAGGCTCTTTTCTGGTTGTTGGCCAAAGAAGGTCGCTGGTCAAAGGTAACCTTGGCGATTATGTCCTTTTCGCTGAAACTGCCGGTGTTGATCCTGGCTACGGCCAAGGTATCCCCGGGCTGCAGGTTCCCCAGAAGATAGTTGATGATGGCTTGGGCCTTATTTAACTCTGCGGCATAAGTTCCGGATGTATCCAAAAGCATGTAAACTGCCGTGCTTTTATCTTTGGGTTCCGAACATGCCCCGCAAACCAATATCAAAGCTATGATCAGGAAGATAATTTTTTTCATATTTTGGTCACCTCCTTTGATTCAGTCTGTCCCGCTTTCCCGTTTTTAATTTTCGGTTCCTTTTTTTTATCCACAGACAACACCTTGGGGCTCTGGGAAGGGTCATCCGCGCTTTTAAATGGTTTTTCCTTCAAAAATCCGTCCAAGATTACCCGGGGGAATACGATGACGTCATAGAACCGAACAATGAATATCCCCAGGTAATACACGATATTTCCAATCAAACGAATCAGAAAAGCCGTTAAACCCAGCACTACTACGCCTAATACCCCCAAGACGGAACGGAATGCTTTGACAAAGGACTCTAAAGGTATAGCCACAAACGCCAATGCAAAAGGAAAAATAAATCCCATCACCATTTGTCCTACTAAGGGAATCTTACTGGCAGCCTGGGCCGTCAATTCCACGCCGGCTAGAGATTGGGTTAAGGCCGCATTATCGGACGCGATCCGGTCGCGCATGAAGGCCAGCGAAGACTCGATGCCCGCAAAAACAGTAAGCAAGGTCAGGGAAACGCCGATCATCACCTTCCTTTTATTGTCATCCATATTGCCGATGATGGGAAACAAACGCGTGATGCGCAATGATTCCATCAGAAAAAGCCCCATCAACAATTCGATCAGAATAATCACCAAGCCCGCTACTTGCGACATTTTAAAGTTTCCGATATAACTGGCTCCACCCACCATTTCGGACATGGGTAGGGCAATGAGATGAAAATTGATAATGATCCCGCCTATTGCGATCGCCATGACCAGTCCGGCTACGAAAAACTGGGTCAGGGAGGAAGATGATAGGTTCCGCATGGCCTTGTCTGTTTTATCGCGGATCTGTTCATAGCTCTCCACAAAGCGGTCGATGCCTTTGGCGCGAAAGCTTAAATTGCTTATGGCGAGCTCAAAGTGGTCCAGGCTTTTCTGGAGACCACGCCAAAGAGGGAACATCTTGCTCAAAATACTGTGCCGCTGCTTGATGGATTGCCGGTAATTTTCAAGCGTGGTCTTGTGCTGCTCGTTGAGTGATTCTTTGATCTCCTTGAGCATGTTGGCCACCATGTTGTCTCCGGTAGGTTTGATGCCGGCGATCCTGTCGATGATAGTGATCCAATCAGGCAGGGAGGGAGGAACATCGGTTGTTTTGTTGTAATCATCTTCCAGCTTATTGATCGCCTCGGCCATTTTCCTGTGAACGGCCGGATACCTCTGCATGTCCCGCTCGACCGCCTCACCGAGTCGGGTGAATTTACGTTCCATACCACGTTCGGCGTAATCCAGGCCGTCAGCGATCAAGACTTCCCGGTTACGCTCCATCAAATTCTTTTTGGCTTTTAAGATCGAGACGGCGGTCAATCGCATGCCGTTATGTATAATCCGGCTCAGTGACATGATTGCGTATTCAAACTGTTTTCGGGCAAAACACATGGCCACCCACAGTATGACGATCAGCCATATATAATTCTTTAAACTGCCTAACCATTCACCCGTCATCATGATATGTACCTCCATTATTCATAAGTTTTTTCTTGCGGTTGAGCTTCCTGCCGGGTAGAATATGGGAACGGTTGTATTTTGCAAGATCACCTCTTTAATCAGCACCCTCCCCAATTCCCCTAATCAATAGAATATTTTACCTTCAATGAAACAGACAATAACACTTTATCTCAACTATTTTCAATTGCAATCTTGATTATTTTCCAAGTCATTTTATCAATCAATTAGGAGGGACTACATTAACCAATATTTTCAAGAAAACATACAAAGCGGATTTGCGTTTGAAATGATTGATTTAACGTATAAGGCGTCGCATGCGAACCGCTGGTTAGGCAGCCGACCTTCCTTTAATAAGTTTACAGTCGCACCCACTTCAGAGTCTTAAATAACTTTCGATGCTAAAATCAGCACTATTACAAAGACAATCCACTTTACCACCTTCCACACTATATCGGCCCTTGCCGTTTGCTTCTCGTCCATGTATTCCTGATCCTTGTAATTTCTCTCTGCCCTTTCTCTGGCATACATAATTTTATCCTCATCTTTCTGGTATTAGCTTTTAAAATGTTAATCCTCTTTTTATTCCTCCTCTTTTGTATTGACTTTAGACGTTTGCCTCTGATGGTTCAATGGCAAGACGACAAAGGTACGTCGCATTATTTTAGGAATGTGTTTTCAAGGCTTATTTTGGGGTTAAGTAGAGGCCTGCAAAATTTCACTATTCGTCATACCGGCCTTCGCCGGTATGACATAATTAATGGGTTTATGCAGTTGTGCAAGGATTTCAAGCATCCTTGATTATCGGCATTAAGGGAGGGACAAGCGATGGCGCGTGAGAAAAATGTGCAGACAAAACTAATCCGCTTAGGGCAGATTCTCCGGATTTTCATGGAGAAGGAAAATAAAACTTAATACCACTACGCTTGCAATTACTACCTTGCAGGCGGTAATTACCGGTAAGGTAAGATTTTGTTTACTATGCGCTCCCCTTGTGGGATGCGCTACCGGTCCTTGGCTAACTTTGTTGGCCGCGTCGTTATACTTTGAAATCGAAACGGTATAAAATCAATGATATTCAGGATTGAAAATAACAAGAAAAAACCCGCAATTACTAGCGGGTTTTGTACTTCTTTGGATTTTGTTAGACTCCCTCTTGGTGGGGCGGCGGGAGATGAACAATTTGGCTAACTACAGTGAATAATTACGTTTACTCAGTTCGATTTTTTTTGCGTACCCCCATAAATACCCCCATACTTTGTCTTTCTCTTTCATTAAGTAAAAGATATCACAGCCACTATTTAACTTCAACCCGAAAAAGGGATGAATTTTTCGTCCTAATAATCGGGTGGGGATAATAAGCATTAATTTGTAATAGCTGATTCTTTTAATTTTGCTGAATAGGTGTGCTGATTGTGAACAAAACGAATATGAAGCACACTTTTTCAGTAATATAAAATCACAAGACTAAAACAGATATTACATATTAGTAACCGTCAGCAGGGTGGGAATTATTTTCATCTTATTATAGACAGTCTATTCATTATTAAATTGTATTGTTGTTATATTTCCACATAGGAGGTTTTAATTAATATGGGTGACGGTATTGTTAAGTTGACACGTGCAGAATTGTATCAAATGGTGTGGTCAAAACCGGTGACAAAATGGTCCAAGGAATTTGGTCTGTCTGACGTCGGATTTGCCAAAATATGCAAGAAAATGAAAGTCCCATTACCTGGACGTGGTTATTGGGCCATGGTTCAGAAAGGCCTTAAGCTTACTCGGCCAACCCTTAAACCGATCCACGATTCAAAACTGTCAGTAGTCGAAATCCGAAAGAGAACATTAGACGTTGTGAAATCAAAAAGCATAGATGAAGATGATCCTCTTGTGTTATTTGAAAAGCTGCCGGAAAATAAAATTGTTGTTCCGGAACGACTTCATTCTCCACACCCATTGGTAAAAACAACAGAAGCATTTTTAAAAAGCAGAGATGTTGACAAGTATGGTCGCATAATGAATCACCGTTTATCATGCCTGAATGTTCACGTGAGCAAAGCATTGTTGCCTCGTACAATGAGAATTATGAATACGATCATTAAAGAATTAGAAATAAGAGAAATGAAAATATTTATGAAGGACCGTGGTTATCCCAATACAATACTGTCTATTAAAGGCGAGGAATTAGAAATTTGCATTGAAGAGCCTTCGGGTAAAGTTGAACATCAAAAGACAAAATTAGAACTTGAAGCCGCAAAACGTTATCCTTCTTTATATGAACACACAACTTATGATTATAAGCCATCAGGGAAATTAAGATTATTCATAACCACTTATTCGCGAGGCCTTATAAGAAAATCCTGGCATGATTCCGAATCTAAGAAAATTGAAGACCGCTTGAATGAAATATTTGTTGGTTTCATAAAAGTTGCGGACGAAATAAAACAAGAGCGATTGACGAGAGAAAAAGAAGAAAAAGAAAAACTTGAGCGAATAAGGTTATACGAAGAAATTCAGCGTCAAAAAGCTGAAGAAGAAAAAAGAATTAATAACCTCTTAAAACAAGTAAATTCATGGTCTCAAAGCGATGCAATTACAAATTTCATTAATCATGTGAAGACTGCTGCTATCGAGAAATATGGGAAAATTGAAGAGGAGAGCGATCTAGGAAAGTGGCTGACATGGGCAAATCTTCAAGCCCAGCGGCTTGATCCAACTAAGGAACTCATAGATGCTAACAAATATTTGGATTGAAATAAGTCAATCACACCTGCCCCTGATTGAAGGCATCCTGAAACCGACGGACCACATCAATGATTTCATCAAAGCTTGGTACCTTTCCGTAGAACATTTCCTGTTGCATGTTGGCATAATCCGACCGCCAGTCCTGAAGTTGGGCATCGGACGGAACCAAACGCATTTGCCCCGGTACCAATGTTGTGTAATCCATCCAGGTGTAACGGAAAAATATCTTGCGATGTTCGGCAATGCGGAAAAACAGTTCATGATCTGCTGCGGCAACATCTGCAATTCCAGCCTGGATCAGCCGGTAAAGATCATAATAGTGACGGGCCATATATTCCTTGCGGCGTTTCCCGTCAGGCGAACGAAACGTTTCTTCATGCAGCAGCATGGCCTTTTCCCAGAAAGTGCGTTTAGGCATGACTGCTCGCACTTCAATATTTGATTCTGACAACAGGGCTGGAAAGGCTTCGCTGATGTAAGGATGGATTTTTATGATTTCTGCTGGTTCTGTGTCGGAACGAGCACCCATCTCTATTTTCACGGCCCGCCGCAAATATTCGGCCTGCTCCGGGAAGGCAGTCGGGTATAAAAACAACAATGTCTGGTTATCCGGATCTTCAGGATCATTAATCAATTCCCAGGCAAGTGTAGGCGGGATATCGGCAATGATGGCTTTATGCAACGCAGGCCGAATGGTTTTTTCTACACATTGCTGAGAGGCTATGCGGAGAGCATCAAGACGATTTCTTGTCTGTTTCCTGCTTTGGGCTGCCTCAGGTTCATTGCAACTATCAAAACCGAGTGCGCCGCGATTGATAACGATGTCTATATCCTCCGAGAACCGCTCGATGAGCTTCCAGCCTTTGGAGAGCGATGTTCCACCTTTGAATGTCAGGTGGTTGCCCCACGTCGGCAGCCGAAAAAGCTTGTCTAGTATCCAGCAGACCCAGAAGTCTTTTTCTACAGTCACTTCTGCCATGTTTAATAGTGCGCCCGTCTGACTGCATACTCGGCGGCGGCGTTCTTCCGCCATCTCTATAAATTCCCTCATGCAGAAGCCTCCTTGCTGGCCAATTTGCGAAATATGGCCGCTATCCAGGCAGGAGCATGGCGAATGTCTTTCATTAGTTGGGCTTTGGCATTTGCGTCAAGGCGGCGATCGAGTTGGGTAATGATCCGGTCGTCGACGTTTCTCTGACCTAGGTGTCGAAGGGCCTGGATTAAGAGGCCACTTGTCTTGCCGCCAGTTGCCATGTTTCGCGGTGTCGTCCGCTTCAGAGTAATCTGTCGATTGCCGATCTGTACCGTGCGGGAGAGACCATCCGTCAAATAGATGACCTTCATCGGCACCTGGGTGGAGAGCCCAAGAAGGTTCGCGGCATAGGCACCTGTTGGCTGTATTCGCGTGGCATCCCTCCCTGTCAAAGCTTTTGCGATGTCATCTGTTGAGGGATGCAAGAGTCCCAACTGAGGATCAACTTGGGGATAGTCATAAAGACCCCGCGCCAATTGACGTATCAGCCCTGCATGCTTGTGCCGTTTCAGGGCAGACGCGATTGCATCACGGCTGCCAAGATCCTTGAAATGATCCGGCGTGAAAACCCAACCCCTACCATGACCATAAATTCTACTAATTATTTGATTATCCGTTGTTTTTATCGTTTTTACCATAATTCACCTGACACAAATATATATATGTTTTTGTGTCAAGATTATATACTGTTTAGCGCACGATGTCGACATCTTTCAGTAACAAAAAAACAGTCTTATATGCCACTGTGTGGGGGGGCATGGTAATGGGAATATGCGTCCAGAAATTAAAGTTGACCTTCCGCCCTTTAAAGAAGTCTATAACATCATCCAAGATTATTACGAATCCCTGCCATGGTAATAATTGTACCTGCCCCGTTTATTTCTCTACATGTCTTATATTTTTTGTCGGTTCATAAGACTTTAAGGGTAACTCCGGCAATGGAAGAGGGGGTTACGGATCATGTGTGGGATTTGAGGAAGTTGCTCGACTACTAAGCAATTAATATTAGTTACTATTTTAAAATATTTTAAAAAAATGCTTGCATTATTGTTCTTGGGCGAATAATGTATCGCTGCGTCTGGAACGAGTCGCCAAGCGACTCAAGAGGGGCTATAAGCCTTTTCACCAGTCGCTTTTTTTTTGCTTGGAGTAGTTTTATGTATTTATGCTACATAGATGAGTCTGGGACTTCTGCCCAACCGGGTACTACAAGCCATTTTGTTCTTGCTGGTTTAGCAATTCCTATTGAAGAATGGAAAAATTGCGAAAAAAGAATTTCTTCAATTAAAAAGAAATATGACCTTACGTCTGTAGAAATACACACCGGATGGCTTTTGAGAAAATATCAAGAGCAAATTAAAATAAAGGATTTTGAAAAACTAGATAAATCAAAGCGTCTTTACGAAATAAATAAATACAGACTGACAGAATTATATCGTCTTCAGAAAATTAATTCTAACTTATATAAAACAACCAAAAAAAATTATAAACATACTCTTCCATATGTACACTTAACTTACGAACAACGAGTTCAATTCGTAGAGAAAATAGCCGAAGAGGTAGGAAGCTGGCCTTTTGCGAAGTTGTTTGCAGAGTGCATTGACAAGACTAGTTGGAATGCTGCAAAGTCAAATCAGACAATAGACGCGCAATCGTTTGAACAGGTAGTTGCAAGATTTGAACAGTGTTTAAGAAGAGATCAAAAAACTAAAAAGCGTTATGGGCTTTTAATTCATGACAACAACCAGACTATAGCTAAAAAACATACCGAATTAATGACACACTTTCATGAAGTTGGTACGCTATGGACAAAAATTGAGTATATCATTGAAACCCCTCTTTTTGTAGATTCAAAGCTAACGAGTATGGTGCAGCTCGCAGATTTATCTGCTTATGCAATAAGACGGTATTTAGAAAATGGTGAAGAAAAGTTATTCGATATGATCTTTAAAATCGCAGATCGCACAAATAAAAAAGTTGTTGGCATAAGACACTTCCCCTTTCCGCGCAAATTATGCTCATGTAAAATATGTTCAACCCATAAAACGGTCTAATCTACAATTGCACTCTATTTTAAATTTAGTTATTTCAAAATGAGCCATACCATAATTACAGACACCTGTTGCTTTTACCGATAAATAATAGAAAGATGTACGCTATTGCTATTGACAAACGTGATATAATAAACTTAAGTTTAATAAATTAATATTATGATTATAACAAATCAACGCGAAAAATTAATTAATGCTATCATTTACTTTTGTCGTAATACAAAATATTGCGGCAAAACAAAATTAATGAAATTATTATATTTCCTTGATTTCATTCATTTCAAGCAAACTGGCAAATCAGTTACTGGTCTTGATTACTATGCTTGGCAAATGGGACCAGTACCCAAAGACCTATTCGATGAATTAAGCACTATGAAACCAGATTTAAAAAAGGCTATTACTTTGCTTACACAAGATAAATTTCAGAAAATATGCTCAAAGCAAAATTTTGACGAACAGTATTTTACACCGCGACAGATGAAATTGTTGAAATCAATTTCTGAAATATTTGAAGAAGCAAAAGCTGACCATATGGTTGAAGCAACCCATCTTAAAAATCATCCTTGGGATAAAACTCTTAAACAAAAAGGCGAATATCAGAAAATTGATTATATGCTAGCCATTGATGGTGAAAAGGAAAGTTTAACGCCCGAAGACGCGCAAGAAAGAATGGAAGAGATTCAAGAAATGCGTAACATATTTGGCGTGGGCAGGTAATAATTTTGCGTGGGCGCATATATTTCCATAATCAATTCGGTTTTCACGATGGCGGCGTAGGCAAAAAATTTATCATTTTAATAAATAATCCCCAAAATACCGAACCATATCTTTTCATTAAAACAACATCTCAACAAAAAGATAAACCAGATAAATATGGTTGTCATTTTACGCGTAAGGTTTTTTTCATCCCACCCGGTAAAACATATTTCACGTTAAACACTTGGATACAGCTTCATGAAATTTATCCATTCTCCTGCGCTGAATTTATTAAATTAGGCATTGATAAAACTTTAAAATGTATAGATAAAATTTCTGAGCAAATGACCAATGAAATTACTAATTGCCTGATACGCAGCAGTATAGACGATATTGTGCCGCTATATTCTACTCTAATAAAAAGAAAATGACTTTACGTTGACGTTCCATTTTCGATATGTATTTAAATACAACAGTCCGGATTATTTCTGACTACTTAATCGGTCAACCTCCATGCTCATTAATTGCCCGATCAATTTCCGATTTTCAGAGCCAAAAAATAAACTCAACCGAAGAATAACTATCAGACGGTTGGAATTGGAATTTGACTGATAGAAATTGTTTTATCATGGTCCTTGTAGCAGCCTGTTTCTGCCACTTCCTTGAGTATACGCGATGCTTCTTTCTCGCAGCGTATTACAAGATCATTCAGGATGTTTTCTTTTGAACCGTCACCTCTGCCATACATAAGAGTAAAATTCGAAGGGAGATAAACATTTTTTAAAATAGGCAATTGCCTGTTATTGTACTGCTTATGATTATCAAGGTCATGGTCTGAGACTAAACAATATTTTTTCATCCTATAATCAGATTCACGCGTAATTCTATTAATAGCAAGTAGCCATCCAAATTTCTCCGGTGATAGTTTAGGTGAAAAGTTTCGAAAAAGACAGGCGCCATGCGGCAAGAATTCAAGAGCATAATTATTATGCCCTTCGGGACGCACCACGCATGGAATAATGAAACTGACTGACAAAATATCATCACCGATTTCCTTTGTGTTTGTATCCACAGCTATGATCATATCAAATGAAGATAGATGAATAAACAGATCATTGATGTTTGCGATAACCTTATCATGTGTGCGCGTTAGAACCTTCTCTTTTCCTGATTCGCCAATATAGCAGGTTTGAGAGAAAGTTACGTCAGGCTTTACGAGCTGATCATCATGGGCAACGCCTTCAAGAGTCATTGTCTCCCGGTTATAGTGAAAGCCCTTGAGAGGCACAGGAGATCCCACCATTACTGTGTGCTGCCTCGGTTTCTTATCGCGACAGCACTTTTTATATTTTTTCCCACTACCACAGGGGCAGCAATCATTATTGCCAATCTTGGTCATATTTTAGCCACCAGAGACTGATAGTATTTACTTATTATTTATTCGGCCAGCCGCCATGTTCATCGATCACTTTCAAGTAAACTTGGTTCTATGGCAACTAAATCATTTGTCCAGCCCTTCGATGATTCGTACCTCCGGCACGGTTTTCTGCTTTTTCATGGCGATGGAAACTGGATGCTTCGGGTCAGAAAGTTCTCTGTAAACTTTTGCAATTACAGCAAGCTTCTTTTCATCCGGGCACACGTCTTTCAGTTCCGGCAAACCTATACTGGGCTTAGTCGAAGTGTTTGTCAAATGCTTCAGTACTTCGGCATTGGCAGCTTTAATTTCTTCTGTTAAGTATAGCTTGAAATTAATCTACGTCATTATCGCTGATTCTGAATTCAATCTCGTAATTTTTTATAAAATTAATTTCCTCATTAGTAAGCCCATACAAGGGGCAAATCAAGTCGTCTATTTTGTCGATCAACTGTTTTGACTTACTGATTTTGTATTCTTTAAAAGAGTCGATATTTGCATATCGAGTGGTTTTGCGTATATTTGCGTTTGCCTCAATATCTTTTAGATAAATCTGATAAGCTTTCTCTATGTTTGCAACTGCTTTATCGGAAAGCATGGGAAGAGGTATCCTAAATGATTCTATTTCATACGATTTCAAATCTAAGTTGTTCGAAATGATTTGATAAAACCAAAAAAATAAATTGCTGCTTAAAATTGCACCTATTGTATCACAATATTTTTTATCAAAATAAATTGGCTTTTCTTTTGTTGAGCCAGTTGAATAGTTCGTTATAACTTTAAAGTATCTTCCTCCAGTTGTTCTGTAATAAAGAGCTTTACCATTTTCATCTAACATTTCAAAAAGAGATTTCTCCTGCTGAAAAATATTTTTTAATATATCTCTTTCAATGGGATAGCTGATTTTTGGATATCTACCCCTTAGCTTTACGTCCGCGATGTTAATAAACACTAAATTGTCAACCAGCTTCTGCAAATCAAAATCATTATTCTTGCGATACATTTTTGTCGCTAACAAGTGTTTACATTTTGTTTTTGTTTTAATAAAAAATAGAATGGACGTGTTAATAACCGCATTTTCAAAAACAGGTTGCGGTCTTACTGAGTAAGAAGAGATTTTAATTATTTCGCAATTTTCTTCGAGTAGCTTATGTAATCCAGTCATAGAATCACTTGATGTAATTGCAATCGGCACAATAAAGTTAAGACTGCCATTTTCCCCCAGTACTTTATAGCCTTGCTCAATAAATATTGAAAATGTGTCTAAAGAACCCTTTTGTATACTGGGAATAGTCTTTGCTGATTCATAATGATTTTGGAAATATTTTTTATGCTCAATGGAATAGCTGCCCCCATACGGTGGATTCCCAATCACAACATCAAAACCATCCATAAGTCCAAACATCCATTCAGGGTCAAAGAATGGACTGGAGGAATTCTGGTCATAAGGATCAAATGCCGCAACGTGACTGGCAGCGTCTTTACTATAATTTTCTTTTATCAGCAGCGCTGATATTTTTTTACGCAGCTCTTTATCTTTTTTCTGGCAGGCCAGTTTTTCTTTGCGTGATCTGGCGGTAAAATATTGATGCCGCAAAGCTTTGAGATCATCTTCCAGCTTTTTGACTTCAGGGTTTTCGATGCTTACTTGTCCGCCTTTTTGCGGCTTATCCAGGCCGATCAGTGTATTGGCCGCCACAAACTTTGTTTCCAGATTTGGCAGACTGAGAATGCCCAGGTTCTTTTTTGCGGCCTGCTTTTTCTGATCCACAACCAGCGAGATAAAAAAGCGCAACTTGGCTATCTGCACGGCGATTGGCTGAATATCAACACCGTAAATACAGTTTTCAATCAGATAGAGTTTGCGGCCATAATCGAGTTCATTATTGGTAAACGCAGCTTCGATATTGGCAATGGATTGTTCGCGGATGGCCGGATCGTCCAATTGTCTTGCCTTTGCAAACTGGCGTTCCTGCCATTTCTCATTATGAGGGTCAAGTTTGTGCAGAATATGGACGAGTTTGTGCAATACGCCCATTGGAAATGCGCCGGAACCGCAGGCAGGGTCAAGGATTTTACAGTCATCAATAGCTGTAATGAGCGCTTTTGTTTCCCTGCCGGTAAAAGCATGTTCTTTTTCCGTATAAGAGAAAAGGATTTCTAAACCGGCATCGGCATCTTCCGGTTTCATTTCTGTTTCCAGCTTTTGTTTAAGATAGGCTTTCAGGCTCTCATCCACCATATAGTTGACGATTTCCCGCGGCGTGTAAAAACTGCCTGTTTGTTTACGGGCGGTGGTCTGTGTTTCCGGATTGTAGTGGGCCAGCAGGTTTTCAAAAACGCGGCCCAAAAGCTCAGGGTCAAGTGCTATTTCTTCTTCCACCGGCGTGTTTTCGGCCACGGTAAACTTGTAGGCGGAAAGGACATTAAACAATCCTTTCACTTTGTAGCGTTTGTTTTTGGTGCCGTAGATGGTGTTAAGATCATAGTCAACTTCTGCGCCGAAAAACAGAAAATCCGGGACAACGGCTTGCTTTTTAGGATTGCGGGAAAAGCCATCGCTGTAAATTACCTTATCTTCTTCGTTTTCCTTATCCAGGCAGTCAAACAGGCCTCCATTTAAAAAGGGAATGTCTTTAAACAGTGATAGTGCCTCTTTTTCATCAATAGCGAAATCTCCAGCATACCGAAAAAGGTTTTTAACACCATAATTATTTCTATTTTCCTGAAACGATCCTTCACGGGCAAAACCGCGCTCGTTCATGCTCTGGTTAAGTGTCCCGAAAAATAGATTTTGCAGAATTGCCCGATAATAACTATCGGATTTATTGGTTATATCAAAAGCTCTCAATATCCGTTGCAGTTCCCTGTGGTCAAATAATACGTCCGGCACAAGGTCTTTCTCTTTGATAAACCAGATAAAAATAATTCTAGTAATCAGACGAATCAGGCTGGTGGCGTTGCGGAGAGTTTCATTCTTTTCCACATCATCCGGAAAGGAAACATGATCCATAGCCCAGAAATACCAGTTGGAGAGTTCCAAATAAAAACGTTTGTTCAGTTCTTTGGTGTCCAGCGTTTTCTGCCAGGAATTATGTAGTTCAACAAAGTTGGTAAACTTATGAACACGCTGAAGTTCATCATAAGAAAGATCGAAGAGAATTTCAATATGAGCTCTATGCGGGCTTACAGTGGAAATATCTTTGATCAGCGTTACTTTTTCCAGCACATCTTTTTGTTCATCTTTTTTATTCAATCTTCGGTTGATGACAGACAACGTGAGATATTCGCCGTGCTTGAATAAAAGCATTACCGGCATGGGAAATACCTTATTTACTTCGCGGGTAATTTGTGCCAGAGCGGTGCGCGAGTATTCCACTTGAGTAAGTTCAATGGCAAAAAAGAGGTAACTTTCCATAACGGCTTGGTCAACCTGCTTTGTGTCAAAGAGGCTATGCTGTGCTATCATTTCATTTCGAGAAAGTTGAAATAAAAGGTCAACCGATTTCCATTGGGTAACAAGTGCTTTGTCTTCTCGGAAACGGCTGGCAACGTCAAGAAAAGAATCTTGAAACGTCCGGTAAGTTTTCTGCACAAAATGATTCTGACGTTCGGTGTTGTAGCCCAGAATAGAAAACAATGACAACGCCTGTTTAGACAGATCGCCCGTTGCAAAATTTTTTATTGAGGATTGTATTGCTAGTTTTATTTCTTTATCAGTCATTGTTTTACCGCACTATTAGCCAAGTTATTAGTTCAAAGTCTTCCATTTCGCTGAGCTGCTTACTTATTGGGATAAGAAGAGCGCCCCTGTCAGATATTAGTTTTTGAGCTCCCTTCTTTTTAAACACCTGTACCAGTTCTTTCACGGCGCTTTTTAAAAGCACAGTATATTTATCCATCTTATTACCGTTCTGGGTTTCTGCATTAAACAGTCCACATAGTTTCTCATAAGGAATATTTCTTTCCTGACAAAGAAGCCGAAATATTTCCAGAATCTGTTTGGCGTTGGTATAATTATAGCGGACAGTACCGTCATCCCGAATGTACACTAGAAAATAAGGGTTCAGTGGGTTGACTTCTTCATTCCCGTCGCTATCACCTTTTTGCATAAGACAAAAGATGACGCCCGGTTTAATAATATCTTTTTCACTTACGGAAAAGGTTTTGTCGGTCTGTAAATTGGCATATTCGCCCAATGGTGATGGGACAACAGCATATAAACCTAATGGGGCGTCTTTAAGCCGCTTGCGGTTGTTTTCAAGAAAATTAAGAAGCTCAATTCTGAAATCGTCAAGGGTGAAGTCGGTAAGTGATAAGGATTCGTCCATCTCTTCAAGATCAAGTATCTCGTCTTTAAGTTTTTTTAATTGCTGATTTCGGTATTTCAGATCATCAGTTATGAGTTCTTCTATTTGTTCAGTATTTAAAATATTATCTTCGCCAGTTGCCGTAACATCAACGAGCGCCATCCTGGCTTCAACGCGCTCTTTAAGGTTGATGTAATTATCCAGATCTTTGGTCGGCCAAAAGTTAACAAGTTGTATAGTTTTGTTAATGCTTCCCAAGCGGTCAATACGGCCAAACCGCTGAATAATTCTTACCGGATTCCAGTGAATGTCATAGTTGACCAGATAGTCACCGTCCTGAAGGTTTTGACCTTCACTGATACAGTCTGTGGCGATAAGAATGTCAATTTCATCGGTTTGAGAAACGGATGTCATTTTGGAACGGTTTTTTGAAACAGGTGAAAAGTTCAATAGGATGCTGTCATATTCATTCTTGCCCAAACTTGTTTCGGTATGACTTCCGCACACAAGAGCTGTGTGTAGATTCAATTCTTTCTTGCACCAATCTTTTACGTTGTTATAAATATACTGCGCGGTATCGGCAAACGCGGTAAAGACAATTACTTTTTTATTGTTATCGTTAAATGGCGTTTTTACTTTTGCCGTGATGAGTTTCTTCAATTCAGCGAGCTTCGCATCTCTATCTGGTGTCACTGCTTTCGCATTATTCAGTAAATCAACAAGCGCGTCTTTATCTTTCTTCAGATCAACAAGCCAATCTCCAAGCCGAAGATCCGCAAGATCAAATTTTAGTTTTTTTCCAACTTGCCACTGTTCGATGTCCTCTGCATTTTCTTCTTGTTCTTCATCGTCCGGCTCAACGCTAGAGAGTGATTCCTCCTGTGATGTTTGTTTTGATTTAATAAATTCGTTAATTTTACTTTCGAGATTTTCAATCTTTTGAATTGTTCTGTCCAACGATATTTCAAACGACTCAATCGAACTTTCCAGGCGTTTTAGGAAATTCACTTTCATCATTCCGATCAAGAAGTGTTCACGATCAGATTGTTTGAAGTTTAGCACACCTTGCGTCGCAGCCTTTTCGTTATAATCTTTTTGCTTTTCGGGTTTGACATAATACGATGGATTGAATACCGATAACTTATATTCAAGAATTTGCTTATTAATTCTGTCATATGTAGGAAACCGGTTATTTAAGTCAATTTCCGGATATACCGAGTGTGGTTTATTCCTTTCGGGGAACTTGCCCATGGACTCTAATCGATAAAAACTTTTAATATGCTTTCTGGAGCGAGCGATAGTCAACTCATCCAAAAGCTTGAAGAAAGCTGAATCAAGCCTTTCTAACAGTTCTTTCATATTTCTTGATTTATTTTTGGGATCGGCCCAGCGTGTAAAATTCTTTTGAGCATTTTCCAGAGTAATGCCAATGCTTTTTATTTTGCATGTTTCAAACAATGCATCCTCTTTACCTTCTGTGATAAAAGATATCTGGTTTCGCAAATCACGAAGTGAATTATTAACCGGCGTCGCGGAAAGCATGAGCACTTTGGTTTTCGCTCCCGATTTAACAACCTTTTCCATCAACCATTTTGCGCGGTTCATTTTTAATCTGCCGTCATCTTTAACTCTTTCCATAGGATTGCCCCGGAAATTATGGGATTCGTCAATGACGACAAGATCGTATGCTCCCCAGTTAAAATTATCCAAGTCAATACCATTGGCGGCAGAGCGTCCGGATTCGCGCCCCATATCCGTATGATAAAGAACTGTGTAATTATACCTGTCTTTTTTAAATGGATTTAGTGAATGATTCTGGCTTGCCTGATAGATAGTCCAGTTGCCAGTAAGCTTTTTGGGACAAACAACAAGAATGCGCTCGTTGAGAAGCTCAAAGTATTTGATAACAGCCAAAGCCTCAAATGTTTTACCCAGGCCAACGCTATCGGCGATGATACAGCCATTGTGCTTGAGTATTTTGTTTATCGCACCTTTGACGCCATCTTTTTGGAAGTCATAGAGCATGTTCCACACTTCACTGTCGTAGAAGCCTGTGCGTTCATCCAGAAGCCCGCCTTTTTTTTGTTCATCAAGAAAATTATAAAAAACATGAAATAAAGTTTTGAAATAAATAAATTCCGGTTCATTTTCAACATAGAGTTGTTCAAGGTATTTGAGAACCTGATCTTTTACATCTTCTACAAGTCCGGTCTGGTCATTCCAAATAGAGTCAAACCATTCTCTTAGTTCTTGGCGGTCCCTATCACTGTCTATCACAAGATTAAGTTCAATATTTTTACTTCCACCAAGGCCAAGTCCATTAACTGTAAAATTGGAACTGCCTGCTATTGCCTTCTCAATCCCGCTTTCCTGCTTAATATGATAAAGTTTGCCGTGTAAGAAATTTGGTTTAACCATAGAACGGATTTCCGTTTTCGTCTTTATCCATTGTGAACATTGTTGCGCTATAGATTTCTGTGTAAGCCTGTTTTCCAGCGGTATAGATATTTTATCATCTTCAATTTTAAAATCACGCGTATTCACTTTATCTGGATCCATGGATTTAATAAAAGTTGGTTCACCGAAAAGAAAGCGAAGATGGTTTATGTTATCGAGATTACCCTTGAGCTGATGATAAGCATAAATTGTGAAATATGCTGAAACGATTGAAACATTAGAATTATTACTTATCGCTTGTTTTAAGAAATCACCGACAGTGCCATGTGAATGATTGTCACGAATTGATGAATAACTCATTTATTACTGATTCCTTTTCGTGTGTCGTCTTCTGGCTGATGCTATCATGATCTGATCGCTTTATATCGCAGAGCACTTATAATACTGAAAGTCTTTATCATAAATATCGAGAAAATAACATAATGGATTGTGGAATGAAGTATTGTATCTTTTGAGATGCTAACAATTTGTGAAGAGGAAGCTATACGTACTATACGCAAAAACTAAATATACTATCAGGGCATAGCATGTTTCGACTGGCATTTAATAAATTGCGCCGATGATGAGCAAATATGAAGCTTTGTATTCAAAAGGCTGGTTCTTGTTCTGAATATAGATCCTATTTCATCAAGACCCGGCTTTTGATTACAACTCATTATATATTTGAGACGATTCGAGGCCGAGCCTGACATTTCCAAAGCTCGAAACTTTACCGGAACCAGCAAAATATTTAGTAGAAAGCAATCAGCTTTTGTGGCCGTTAAGCCGCTTCATTTCGTGAAAATAGATGCCGTCACTTGCTTCTGTTTTTGTCACTTTTCGGCTCCGTTTTTTAACATAAAAATGCCGGTTTTCTGCTTAATCAATGCTATCCGGTATGATATAGTAATTATTAGTTATTATAAAAGCGTTCCTTAAATATCAAAATAATATCAATCAATTATGAAAAGTTGTGTTCCTTCACAAAAATTTGGGGAACGAATTAAATAACTAAAATAACTACAGAAGGCAACGAGGCGGGAACATCGCTTTTATCTTGCCTTCCGTAATTCGTCCGTTTTTGCTGTATTTTTTGTCGTTTTTCGGCTCCATTTTTTAACATAAAAATGCCAGTTTTATGCTTAATCAATGCTATCTGTTATGTTATAGTAATTATTAGTTATTTTAAAAGTGTTCCCTAAATAACCACCCTATATTAAGCACTTATAAAAAGTTCTGTTCCCTTGAATGATTAAAAGGAACTAATTAAATAACTAAAATAACTACAGAAGGCAGCGAGTTGGGTACAACTCTTTATCTTGCCGTCCGTAATTTGTCCATTTTCTGCCCTTTTGAGTGCTTGTTCCATAGTCATTTTCTGTCTGAGTTTATGAGTCTTCGGAACGAAACAATTCTCTCCACACGCTCCATCCATTTCTTAAATCTTTGGCGCCAATAGGTATAGATGAACCCCAGGTAGGCGAACAGAAACCATATGATTTTTATTATTACTGTCAATTAAAGTTACCTCTCATCTTGTCTCTTGGGATTTACAATGAACATGAATACCTGAAAGTATATCCCGCATGCTTATCATCCCTGATTGCTTATATTGCCCGGTTTTAATTTCTTCATCTCGCGCATTATATTTGCCGTTCTCAACTTCCAATATAGAATTAAGATATTTGATCGGAAAATTTATAGATTTTCCTTTTTGCATTTGATTTAGTAATGATTGCAGTGAATGTATAATAGCTTCTGGATGTGCACTTGCATTATTTTTTAAAAAAATTTCTACCTGGCTTACGCAATCAGGTTTCATATTTATGATGCACGAAACAATTTCTGCAAGTTCACCTTTTAGTGAATTTAAAAAAAGAGCTACGCTCTTAGAGTTATAAACAGGCTGACCTACTCCGGACTTACCTTGCTCTTCTACTTCTATTTCTTCTTCTACTTCAGGAGGTACTTGCTCCGGACTTAATCCGGACTTACTCTGGACATGATGAGGACTTTCTCTTGGATAAGATGGCAGCTTATCAACACCGAGCCTGTCCATTTTGAGCTTCTGGTGGTTATAAAAATTAATGGAATGGATATAATGGCGTCCTTCATATTCAAACCATTTAATATTTGTGTTATTATTTATTTCTAACATGCATTGAGTCAGAGTATCAAAAGTCAAATACAAAATGCGCGGGCATACTTCATCTTTAATATACCCAACTCCTCCATTCATTTTCCCGTGAGAATTTAGATGAGGGATAATCATGCAAAACAACACTGCCGCTTGCGGTGATAAGTTTGCAAAGCCTTTCGAGTTGGAGATACTCTTGCGGATCATTCTTCCATCAGTCGTATTGCTCATAGTATTTTATTTTCCCAAGACGTCTTCTGCAGCTTTGTTTATTAAATTAAGAATATCAGAAACAAGCCAGGCTGAACACCGTGGCGATATTTTTATGGGAGTGGGATACCTTCCGCTTTTTACGCCATTCCACCAAGTTGACTTTGATACCGGATATATTGTCAACACCTCCGGCAACCTGATACACCTCGATTCTACATTTTTTTCTTTGTTTGACATGTTACCTCTTACCTCCTATTAAATTTAATATTATCTATTTGCGTCCAGGCTAGAGCAAGCTATATGCCAGACGGATCGACACTCAAGAAGCATATTGATATCTCTTTGATTATAAAGATAATTATTCTTATATGTGACTAATAGGCGTTAGTTTTTAGCGGTAATCTGCGGTTTAATGAGTAACAATGTTACAGGAGCATGTAACAATGTTACAGGAGACTGCAACAATGTTACAGGGTGTTTGTTTATAACGAAAAAAAATATAAAAATTTGATGCGCTAATATAATTCTGGTAGGAAGAATTGAAGATTCTGAATATAGTTGTAAATTTCAAACGTAGTTACGGAAAGGGGTTCTTCCCTCTTGTTGGCCCGTTAGCCTATTCCTGAAAATAAATTATGCCTCTTTCATCTTAAATGGAATTACTTTTGCCCCTACCTTCAATCCGTCCAGATAATCCGCCCAAGTCTGCATCATTTTTTTACGTTCAGTAAGGTGCGCCGTCCGGTTATAAGCACGTCCGTTCGGGTCTCTGACTGCATGAGCAAGCTGGTGTTCAATGTAATCAGGTCTGACCTGTAAAACTTCATCAAGGATGGTTCGCGCCATTGCTCGGAAGCCATGCCCAGACATTTCTTCTTTTGAATAACCCATGCGCCTTAATGCCGCAAGAATAGCGTTGTTGCTTAAAGGTCTATCAAAAGAACGGCCAGATGGGAAGACATAACGGCTTTCGCCGGTCGCCTTTTTTAATTCAGTCAGTATCTCTATTACTTGCTGTGACAATGGCACAAGATGCGGCTCTTTCATTTTCATCTTGCCTGCGGGAAGATTCCATTCAGCATTTTCAAAATCTATTTCAGACCATTCCGCATGTCGTAGTTCACCCGGACGGACAAAAACCAAAGACGCAAACTGCAAAGCGCACCGCACGACAAACCCACCCTGATAGCCGTCTATCGCTCTTAAAAGTTCCGCCACTTTTGACGGTTCGGTAATAGCCGCCATGTGTTTTTCTTGTGGCTGCGGTAGTGCTCCCTTTAAATCGGCTGAAGGGTCACGTTCAGCCCGTGCGGTTGCAACTGCGTATCTAAAAACCTGACCGCAAATAGTTCTTATACGGTGAGCTGATTCCAATGCACCCCTTGACTCTACCCGACGTAAGACTGACAGCACGTCAGTTGCTTTTATCTCTACGATTGGACGTTTCCCAATCCATGGGAAAATGTCACGTTCCAAGCGGCTCATAATTGTGTCGGCGTGTCCTGCCGTCCATGTCTGCGTAAATCGACCGTGCCATTCTCTGGCTATGACCTCAAAGGTTTCAGTTGATTCTGTCTTTGCTTGCTTTTGGGCTTTGCGAATAGCGCCGGGGTCAATATTATGTGCTAACTGTGATCTTGCCTCATCTCTTCGCTTTCTCACATCATAAAGGCTTATTTCTGGATATGAACCAAATGCAAGAAGCTTTTCTTTACCATCAAAGCGATATTTTAACCGCCATAATTTAGCGCCTTTCTCGGTAACGTGAAGATAAAGACCATCACTGTCTGAAATTTTATAAGGTTTCTCTTTAGCTTTTGCATTACGAACTTTCATTTCATTTAGTGGCATAATTCACCTCACTATGTAGTCAACGTAAATTCAGCAATTTGGGGGTATCCTGTTTTTTCATGGGGGTATTTTATGGAAATCTACCCCCATATTTATCGGATGTTGATGAATCTCATAACACGTCTATGGACAAATAACAATAAAAAAACCAACTATTTCTAGCTGGTTCTGTACTTCATTGTACTTCTCTGGACTTTGTTGGATTCTATTTTTTTGGAGGCGGCGGGAGTTGAACCCGCGTCCGAAAACCTTCCGCTGCAGCTTCTACGTACGTAGCCTTCGTTTTAGAACCTTCACGCTGGATTGCTCCCTAAGGCCGGATCGCCCC
>Ga0209777_10000650_pt1 | contig 55241 bp, 46 predicted proteins | sample FrelakmetHBP12HB_FD_187147 | JGI IMG/M metagenome (GOLD analysis project Ga0209777, IMG submission 187147) | Freshwater lake sediment microbial communities from the University of Notre Dame, USA, for methane emissions studies -HBP12 HB (SPAdes)... | ecosystem: Environmental > Aquatic >...
AAAAGATACTATTTTTATAGAGACGCGACCCAGACAAACAACAATAGGCCGCATAGCGCCCCTATAATCATTACGGGTATTCTGCATAAAAATAGTATCTTTTTAGAATCCGTATTGTATTTATAGAAAAAATCTCTTCCGAAAATGGAACGATCCTCTATTCTCCATTTATTTTTGTCTTCCGGCATATTTATATGCATAAACAACTTGAGAGGCACCGCTATGATATACCGTGCTAATGGCGGTTGGGATGTATCCATCTTAAAATCCCACTTAGTCAATAAAACGTATCCAACGGGTATATGATGCGCTATCTCGTCGCATGTTCCTGAAGTGCGCAATGCGGCAGAAAGCACCAGTGCCGAAAAAACTAGTAACAGCAGTATAACGAATATTTTTATCTTCATTTTTTAAATAAAAAACTATAGGGCTTGTACATAAAACTTACTATATGGTCTCCTTTATCAATTGCCACTCCCTGCAAAAGATCTTTTATCTTAATCATATCCTTTTCTTCGCCATCTACATATACATGCCATCCCGGATAATGATTCTCAGAAAATATTACAAAACCTTTTTTATTATTTTTGATAGTTACCTCGATCAAACCATTTTTATATTTTGTTAATTTAAAATAGTCTGTATATCCTATCTTGATAACCCCTTCTATATAGGATGAAAAAAATATTCGCGGTAAGTAATTATTTATTGCATAAAGAAAAACTCCGTTTTCCGAATTAATCAAGTTTAAGAATTTTTGATTAAGCGTCTTATGTGATACTATATATTTAACATTCAGTAGACGTAGGATATCAGATTTTTCTTCAATTGACGCTTCATCTGAAGGCTTCAGGCCAAGAGAGTCATCTACCACTTCAAGCCCGGAAAGCCTGTCCTTGTAGGCCTTGTTGGCCAGCGGACTATAGCACGCGATGCTGTCTATGCCATAAATCATATTTGCGTTAGGCAATGACCAATTGGGCAGCTCCCCTGATTGGATATCAAACGGCAGTATCCTGAACATCCCAGGGTCAGATTTAAGCTTCTCTAATGTTATCGGATAATCGGGCTTAAGAAATGAAAATGGCCTGATATTCCCGCTGAAGCCTATGCCATAAAAACCAAAAATAAATATATCGATAAATATAAAAATAAAGACGGCATATTTAAGTTTCTTCCTTAAAAGCGATGGAGAGATCAGGAGAGATATTACAATGATGCAAACGGAAAAGATATTAAAAATATTAGAAAAAGAGAATTTGGCAAGTAAATAATCGTATGTTAATTTTACATGATTTAGATAATATTCGAGAGTATACCTGTGGTGAGGCGCGTTATATATAAAATGCTTAACATAATAATCGCCAAACCCTATAATGTTTTTCTTAAACAAAAATAGGAGCAGGCCGCCGCTTAGAAAAAGAAGACATCCGGCTGATAGAGTGTAGGAAAAAATATTGATAGCGCGATTCTTTTTTTCTATTTCCGCATTTTCAAAAAATTTAGAAAAACCGTATCCGGCCAATACTGATAAAGAAAACATACCGAAGAACAAAAATTTTGAAGGATTTCTGAATATATAAAATTTCGTGATTTTTAACAGAGCTACATAGATAGGATTGAAAGCCCCTATTCCAAAAAATATTGATGCCATAAGGACCAGGATCAGCGGCTTCAGCGATAAATGATCTTTTATCAGGGAAAAACCATATATCACAAATAAAAGGCTCAATACTCCTATATAGAAATTACTATTAAAAGAGAAAGCATGGGGAAATATAACTCCCAGGAAAGAAGGCGGTAGAAAAGATCCCCATAACGCAAATCCCAGCGCGGCATTTTCCCTGTTTGAGAATCCGGATAGTTCATAGCTAAGCAGGAGCTGTGGTAACGCTACGAAAAAAGATGTCGTAAAAAAAACAAAAACCGCGAATATCCTGTTTTTTATATTTTCATTAAGAAGGGCTGCCTTATAAATGTAGTATATGAGATAGAAAAAAGCGCTATAAAAGGCCATCTGTATGGAGCCGGCAAGCATCTGGAATCCTAAAATAATGCCCGCTAAAAAAATATATCGTAAATTTTTATTCTCAAAATGAATATCTATCAATAACAATACCAGGGGTAGCCATGACAATACGCGCAGCGTAGCTATATTGCAAAAACATCCTCCATATGCGCTTCCAAAGCAAAAAAGCAAAGATGATAGATATCCTCCCGCCTGCTCTGCTCCAAGCTTGCGCGCGTAAAGATAGGTGAAAACCCCGGCAAGTATAAAATGCAGAATAATAGAATCATTATAGGCTGCTTTAAAGGGCAGCAAAAAAAATATAACTATATTTAACGGATAAAATCCTCCTATTTGTCCTTCCGCCATCAGTGGAAATCCGCCGCTTATCTCTCTTACCCAATATGGAAATGAAAAATTCTTAACCGCTTCGCTGTAACATTTCATCCACGGATAAAATTGGACGAAAAAGTCGCCGTATAAAAACGATGACTTCATCGTAATGAGGGGATACAGGAATATTGCGATCGTTATTGAAAATGCGGTTGTAAAGAATATGTGGTTTTTCGAATATCTCATTTTATTTTATATATGATTATATAAGGGCCTGAGCGCTGGCGCGAGTATAGTTCTTTACTCTCGATCGGAATGCCGGTAGAATCAATTTCATCATAGGGCCTTCTAAATCCCGCATTTTTATACGGACTGAATTGCGCTATTGGTATATATCCGCTGCTTACATCCTTTTGAATTCTGCCTGATATGCTCATATTATTAATGACAAGATACTCCATACCGCTTTGCTGCAATATGCCTAAATCGCTTTTAATAACAGGCCAAAACCCGAGAAACTTACCCGCATCCTCATTTCCTTGAACAATATAGTATGTCTCATAACTCTTATCGGGCTGCAAGGCCTTTATCTGTAAACCTAGCTTTGTACTCTTTAACTCTTTAAGCTCCGGCTGTCTATTTATTATTGATTCTTTTTCTTTAAGCTGATTAACTGTCTGCTTTATCGGAGGAGAGAGAAATGCAGTATCCAATGCGATCTTTGTAAGCGGAGGGATATTCTTTTCTATCCATTTCAAAGCAATAATACGCGTGTCTTCTCTGGCAAATAAAATATCCGCGCTGATCGATTTCGCCGTCGTAGGCAATATTATTAAAATTGATATTGCTGCGATAAAAGATCGCGTTAAGAAAGATTTAAACTTGATATAAAGGTATTCATAAAAAAGATATCCCATCCCCAATGATAAAAATGGAACCAGAACGAGCACATACCTGGAAAAAGGCTGGCTTTTGAATACGAGATGCAAATAAAACACTGCCGGAAAGGATATTAATAAGAGAGCCTTCTTTTTGTTATTTTTAAATGCCGCATACAAACCTATAAAGCCCGCTATCGTTGATAGCGATCCGATCCCCTGGAATAAGGAATATTTAATATGATGTGTCCAGCCAATATATTCATGACATATTCTATTCGTTACCGATAATAGAAAAAATTTGTAATCGATAATGGAATATGGATTACAAATAATAAAAAAAGCGGCAATAAGGCAGATAGAGATCCACAATTTTGCATCAAACGCCGCTCTTAATAGTCCTTTTTTATATGCCTCAATATGCGCTATTAGAAAAGGCGTCAAAAGTAAAATAGCATTATATTTGATCGCCGTCGCAACACCAATTAAAATAGCCGACAATGCGTAGTTTGGCATTTTGGGGTTATTGGCCATTTTCATTATGGATAAATATGAAAGCAGCGTAAATAAGACGAGAAGATTGTCTGCGTATATATAATGCGCATTAGCGACATTAAGGAAAGCTACTGCCATTACAAGAGAGGAATAGATAGCGGTTTTTTTAGAGAAAAACTTTGTTGCTAATCTATATGTTAAAAATATATTAAGAACGCTGGGAAGAAGGCCTATCGCAACCCTCCCTATAATATAAAAAGGCGTTGGATCCTTAAAAAAACTCAGGGCAAAATCCTCAACGCTCTTTACGGAGCCTGACATATTCATCAAAAGGTAATAAACCCCGTAGAAAAAAAACAGGATATAAGAAGTCAATGGAGGAATTATGAAAAAATGAGGATCGAAATCGCCCGTTCCGTAAGCAAGCGCGTGATTTACAATTATAGGTTCATCCTGATGGAACTGATACGGTAAGCCAAAATTTATCCCATATAATCGTAAAAATAAACCTGTAAATATCACGATGAGTAATATCTTTTTCGGCTCAAACCGCATAGGAGTTATTTTATCTTTGTGCATTCCGCAATTATAGCAAAAGAATAATATTTCTTTAAAGGCAGGATATTCTCGATCTTAGCTACAGCCTTTCTCAAAGGCAATGGAATAAGTTCAAAATTCGGAAGCGCCAGCATGGGTAAGGCCTGCATGCCAAATATCCGGTTCAGTCGCAGGTTATTAACTTCACCTATATAGCGTTTTAAGAGAGCCGGAGAGTAGCCATCTTCAAAACCATAAGGCCAACGCTTTATCTTTATCAGTATTTTTTTACCTATAGTATACCACCAGCATAGCTTATTCGGCACGGATACGATAAGCCTGCCGCCCGGTCTTAATACCCTTTCCATGGCTCTCAAAGCATCTATGTTTTTTGGATATAAAAAGTGCTCTATAACCCCCGAATTGAAAACAAGATCAAAGCGATTATCTTCAAATGGCATGGCGAACAAGTCATTATAAAAAAACTTCACTTCTCTGTACCGGCTGCTGGATCGTTCTATGGCGACTTTTGAGATATCGAGACCGGAAGACCGATGGCCGTCCCTGGCGAATATTGCTATCCCTGCGCCTGAACCGCTTCCGACCTCTAATATATCGCGCTTGGCCGGAAGGAGGCCGCGCGAGACGTTCTCGAGATAGCCATACCATCTGAGCATGTAATCAGAGATATACTTCTGACTTTTCCACACTTCATCCCAATGTCCATATTCGACTGTCATTGTCTGATCCTTGAAAACTTCAGCTTTAAAAGTACACCAAAGGCATTTACTATTGTTTTAAAGATCTGCATCTTACTCTGCCCTATCTTGTGGTCATAGCGGAGAATAAGCGGTATTTCCGTAATCAAGATATTCAGACGCGCCAATTTTATGAGAAGTTCGGCCATGCAGGCAAATCCGGACTGCTCGATCATCTTGTCGCCATATATGGAATGCGCGTGTTTCAAGACTTGCATGTTATAAACACGGTATCCGCACGTGTAATCCCTGGCCCCTTTTATGGGAAAAATTATCTTCATGGTTATGCTCGCTATATAACTCAGGATCTGACGCAAAATATTAACGCCCACTATCCTGCTCTCGCTCTGATAACGGGAGGCTATTACAACGTCAAAACCGTCCCTGATCTTTTCGATCATTTTAAATATATATTCAGGGTTATGGGTATTATCGGCATCCATCACAACGGCTATGTCCTCATCCTTGCCTATTTCTATAGATTTTCTTATAAGATTCGACAGGGCGATCCCGAGCCCCTTGTTCTTCTGCCCCTCCAGCACGACAAGAGGAAGCTTCTCTTTAAGGCGGTTTATTATCGCAACGCTATTATCTGTACTGCCGTCATCGTACAATATGACTTTGTAATTAAGCTTTCTGAAATCCATTATGCGTTTGATCCTCAAGAGGAGATCTTCTATGCCGCCTGCTTCATTATAAACAGGAAGATTGACTAATATAGTAGCCTCATTTCTATTCAGCGCCTTGTACATCTATCCTCCTCATTTTAGTTATCACCATAAAAAGATATATAACTATTGCCATTATGACAAGAAATGACAGCCTTTTCCAGAATGATATCAGCGAAACAAAAGATAAGAGCCCGGACAGGTAATATTTAAACGGCAAATTTGATAACGGGATAAACGCTATGATCCATAACATATACCACGCGCCGATCTGAAACGAGGCAAATAATAAGTAGAGCGCGAAGACCGCCAATATAGAATTTATCAGCCCTTTCTTCTTATCACCGGCTTTATTAAAGTAAAGCAGGCATATTAAATAATCAAGGGCAAATATCGCGTAAAAAATATATCTGAAAAGGACTGGTGATACGCCGGGCATTACAAGGCTCAAGATCTTATACCCTATATACGGGAATGTGTTGGTATCAAATCCCGTGACAACTATCTTCAGAGCGGAAAATATCTTAAGGCCCACCCAGAAAGGTCTATAAAAAACAAAGGCGGTCAAGGCCATGATAGTCAAAGAAATCAACACGATTTTCAGGAACCCCTTTTCTTTCCGATTGATAGAATAGATATATAAAACATAAAACGGCAATAGTATGAGCGGCAAAAATTTGGTGACTATAGAAAGCGCCAATAAAAAAGCTGATATATAGAATCGCTTGTTATACAGAAAGAAGATGGACGCGGCCAAAAAAGATATCATCACCAGGTCAAGGTGCCCCTCGATCAAGCCCATGATCAGAATGAATGGATTAAAAAGATATGATTGTGCTGGCAATCCTGGATTTTCCTCCTTAATCTCTTTCGCTATGCCATATATAAAAAAAGCCGCTGCCATGTGAAACATCAATATCGAAAATTTAATAAAGAACTGTGTAAAGAATATGCTCTTGGCCGTTACCGCGGAAATGAGCGCGACGAGATATTCCCAAAGCGGCCCATATATCATAGTCTGATATTTCCAGTATATGATTTTATTCAACGGATCCTGCGGAAACTCGATCGGAGGATGAAGATAAGGATTAGCATTATATATACTGAGTATCCTTCCGCGAGCTATATATTCATATAAATCAATAGAAAAAATCGGAAGGACAGAGCATAAAAAGATACCGAGCAGAAAAAAACATACAAACAGATAAACCCTTGGTTTTACTTCGAAAAAATGGAGTTGTGTCTTCAGCAACAACCAGTATATAAGAAACAAGAAACTAAATATAAATAAAGCCGGGTATCTTACGGCCTTAGTGAGCGGAGGATAATTATAATCGCCTACTTTATGCCGTAGATATTGTATAAAAAGAACCGAGAGAAAACCCAGTGAAAATAGAACAAGAAAAAATATTGTTTTTTTTGTTTGTTTATCCATCTATTTTTTAAGCCTATTATATAAAATTTGCGCTATGAAAGCATTCCCTTTTACGTTCGCGTGCGAATCTATCACAAAGTGCAGGTCTCTCCTGCCTTTCATGGGCCCTAAGAGATCCAGATAATTTATGTTATTTTTACGCGCGTATTCTATAAAGTGGCGCTGTACACCATTCTTCTCGATACCGATTATCTGTCCCTGGGTAGGGATAAGCACTACGAGTAATTTAATGCTGTGCGCATCGCAAAACTCCCTCATTTTGAGAAATATGGCTTCCGTAAGAGTCGACCCATTACCAAGAACCGGCGAATCTTCGGTCTTTCTTATCCCGAGCTTATACAAAAGAAAATTATATCGTAATCTCAGAAATATATAGGCATAGCTGTGATTTTGAAAAAAAGCCTTTAACGGAATATTAATCCTGCCTCGCGGCTCGCTTTGCACGCCCGTCACTGAAACAGGCTCTTTTTCTACAGGAGACGCCTCCTTTACTTCAGGTACGGGATAGTTTCTCAGAACAAGCTCTCCGCTCTCAATAGTAAAATAAGGCTTCTGCTTCCCGTATTGTAAACTGGAATTATTGTTTTGTATGTCATTACCGACAAAAAACATACATACTGCTGCATCAGGCGAATATTTGATCCCTTCCTCACTTAATAAAAGATATTCCTGATCTGTGCCATATCCATTTACGCCCATATTTATAACATCTGTCTTTGCACCGGACTTCTGAAATAATTCGCTTAGCTTGGCGGAAAATGTCTCATCTTCGTTCACGCCTAATCCGAATGTGTATGAATCGCCTAATATAATAATCCTCTTTGTACCCGGCGCTTTCTCATAGTCGTATTCCTTACCACGTAACCCTTTACTATTAATACGCATCTGCGTCGCATACTCTTGGGTCTCGATCCATGTCATAAAGCTCTTCTTATGAAACCAACCATAATGACTGTTATACTCCATAATATCGGAATATTTATGCTTACGCTGAACCTGTGGCGCGTATATGGTCGGCAAAAAGATCCTCGATGCGATCTCAAGCATCAGAAGAAAAAGTATAAATACCGATACCGACAGCGCTAAATTAATCGGTAAATATTTTATCGCGAAACCTTCCTTCGGCCGCATAATACCCTCAATGTATATTTTTATGCAATCTTTTTATCTCGAAAAGACTGAAGAACATGTCAAGCGAACTGCTCATCACGCGCACCTTGCTGCAAGGCGAATTATTCCAAATTACGCCCGCTTCTTTTATTTTATAATTTTTCATCTTTGCTATATAAAGCATTTCAACATCAAAAGAAAAACCGTCTATCTTCATGACTGAGGCGATCTCTTTTGCCGCCTGGCCCTTAAAAAGTTTGAACCCGCACTGGGTATCATGAAACCCCATAGAAATAAGCGTCTTTACAAATAAGTTAAACGCCCTCCCCATGGCTTCCCTGTAAAACGGCTGATGTATTCTCACATCGGATTCATCCACGGAACGCGAACCTATCACGATATCATACCCTTGCTTTATATAATTTAAAAGCTTTTCGAGCTCCTCTATGGGAGTCGACAGATCCGCATCACTGAAAAGTAGGTACTCGCCACTGCTATTCAAAATTCCGTTTTTGATTGAAAAGCCCTTGCCCTTGTTCGTCCCATTTTTTACTATCTTTAACTCATTCGCCCCTGTCAACACTTTTTTCTGCACCTCAAGAACAGTATTATCCGTGCTCCCATCATCAACCACTATTATTTCATAGTTATATTTCTTCTCTGCCATATACTTTTGTATCCTGGACAGGGTTATACCGATCCTTTTCTCTTCGTTATATGCGGGTATTACTATAGATAAATAGAACATAAGTTTGCTTTAGCCTTTATAATATTAATTAACCTTTATTATAACAAACTCCGAAGATTTAACAATACCGGCCGTCTTGTCTACGCTACCATCATTTATAACAAGAACCTTATACGCCATTTTATAAAGATGTTAACTTATACTTATAAGGAGCTGCCCTATATTTTTTTCTTCATTATAAGCCGGTACTATAGTATAAACCATGCGGATCCTTTGCTAAATAAATTTGAGTTTTCGTTTTATAACACCGGTCAAAAATCCGGCGTTAAGTCTCCCGGTATTTTTTATCTTCTTTAATTTGAGCACGGTTTTATTCAAAGAACCAAAAAAATATGCTATATATAAAATCGGTTTAAGTAAAACCGGATAATTCTCAAATACCTTAATGGACTTTATAAGTCCTACCCATATCCTTGCACTTTTAAAATAACTGGAAATAAAGAAAAGTCCGCAATAATAGTCAAATATATAGCCCCTTTTTTTATTAATAGCTGAATCTGGCAATTGTTCACTTAATTTAGTACCGGGTAAAATATATAATTTGTTTATACAGATATCGTACGGCTGAGGAATATCCAACAGAAAATCTAACGTCTCCTCTAAATCCTGTTTCGACTCCATTGGATTATAGGTAATAACGTCGGTATAAAATGTCAGGTTCATGTCCCTTAAGGTACCGGCTGCTTCCAAAAAAAGCTTTTTATCGCAAAGCCTGTTATATACTTTGCATATACGCTGTGACCCGGATTGAACGGCAAGACATGTGGAGCTCAAACCTGCTTCCTTCAACAACTCCAGTCTCTCTCTGAATTTATCGGAAGGAAACATAAATGCAGTAAACGGGATCCCTATCTTCTTCCTGTAAAGTGGAGCGAACTTTTTTAACCAGTCTGTCTGAAAGGAAATTATTTCATCCTGAAATATAATATAGTCTATATCATCGTTCTTCTTTACTTCCTCTATCTCTGCTATAACATTTTTCGGGCTGCGCCTTCTTAAAAATAAATGCGGCTTATACAGGTTCTTGAGATACGATTCGCAGCAATAGGAGCATTGGAAAACGCATCCTCTGGCTGTTATGGTACTGTATATATTTGGGTCTGGAAATAAAAATTTTGGAGAACTATATAACTTATTATCTTCTATAAAGTAATTGCCTTCGCTGCTGCAATCCTGAAAAGGCAATTTATCGAGATCACCACAGAGAGGGTTTAATTCATTTTCTATAAAAGTGCCTCCATCTTTAAAACATAGATTCTTTATGCTCCTAAGTCCTTTCTTCTTGTCAATATGATCTGCTATCTCGACTATGGCAAGCTCGGCTTCACCTCTACACACAACATCGCAGTATCTTAAGGATTCTTTTGGATTTATTGTCGGCTCAAATCCTCCCCAGATAACTGGAATATCCGGCAGCTCTGTCTTTATTAATTTGCTTATTACAATCGCTCTCCACCTTAGAGGCGTGTTGACTGTTAATCCGACAAAATCTGGTTTGATTTTCTTTATCAGTCCTATCAAAATATATTTTTCTTCTTTGGTTATATCCTTTCTGATTGCATATATAAGAGAGTTACCATAAGGACCTATTCCTTCCCATGGCTTCTCGTCTTTATACAGTCTGACGCCCTTTCCTGTATGGCTATTCTTATAACCTTTTAAAAATATAATATGTCGTTCGTGGCCCGCTTTCTTTAAGCATGCCGACAGCATCCTTATCCCATATGCTGATTCATCATATAACGATATAAATGCAGCTTTAGCCATATAGTGACTTATCCTATTCCTCTGCTAAATAATCGATTACAGGATATTCCGGATTACGATATCCTAACATCTCCTTTATCCTTATTCTTTAAAAAATGTTGACATTTTAAAATAAGGTATAGATGAATGGCGCGATAGCAAACGATTTTGTAAAAATTATTAACAGCACCAAAAGAAACGGTAAAATAACTATCTGTAACAACTAGAATTTTTTATACATTTTTAAAAAATCCCAGAGTTCTTTCAGAAATGACATTTTTCCATCATTATATGTCAATATTACGGCGGCTGAATGGGTCATGGCTAATTCACCCTTATAATGGCAAAATCCGGGCTTTCCTTGACTATCGAAACCTTGGATCTTTCGATCGTGCTGAGCGTCTTTTTATTCAATACGATATATCTGCCTCTTTCTCTCAGCAGCTCCGGCATGGCCAAAGACCCGTAAGCGTTGATAGATCCGTCCAAAAAATAGAATCGCACCGCCGGATCGTCGTCAAATAGATATATACGGCCTTTGCCCGATATTTCTTCCTTAGCAAATAAAGCCAGTTTTTTAGTTTCATGCGAATAGTCAAGATCAAAGACATGCTTCGCGAAAGCCAGGTATAACAAGGAGGCGATAAAGCAGGGAATAACTGCTATAATGGTCTTTTTGCGCAAGATACTATCTATGCCCCACCCTGTTATGATCGCTATAGCCGGATAAGCGGGAAGTATATACCAGTTAAGCTTGGTCTTTACGGCGCTAAAGACTATCAACGTAGTAAAGAACCAGATCAGGGGCAGCCACCGTTCCGGCATGCTTCTCTTCTTAAAAAATTCCCACAAAGCGAACGGTATCACAAAGAAGGATACGATACCCCAGGGCCGACCCTTATTTGATATCACCTTGAAATATGTAAATATCGTTCCTGTATGACCCTCCACTGCCTGACCGACCCGTGAGATAAGATGTTTTGTCACATAATCGGTGATGAACTCTTTTCCATAATGAGCAAGGGCCATAAGGTGCCAGGCTCCCGCGAGAACTAAAGCTACAGAGAGGCCTGCCCATAATGCCGGTTCACGCGCCAATCTGGTCTTTCCAGCAATCATCATATATACTGCCAATATGATCGGTATCAGAAGCGCGCCGAAGCCTTTCGTTAAAAAAGCGCAGCCAAAAGCAAGCGCGGATAAAAACAAGAAGATCTTCCTTTCCGCGCCCAGAAGAAAGCAGTATAGCGATAAGCTGATAAAGAAGGTAAGCGCGGCGTCTAGCATGCCTACCCTGGACGCCCAGATGAAATGAAGCGTAGAAAGAAGTACTAAAGACGCGGCAATAGCGGCTCTTCTCGAGTATAATTTAAGGGCCAGCAAATACGTAACTATGACCGTTCCTATACCGCAGAGCGCGGAAAAGAGCCGTACGGCAAATTCATTGATGCCGAATATTTTGTACGATATGGCCGTCATCCACATGTAAAGCGGAGGTTTATCGCTCCATTGGTTGCCTGCCCATGTAAGGTCTATATAATTATTCGATTTGAGCATCTCCTTCGACACCTGAGCGTAGACGGCTTCGTCCCATGATAAGAGGCTTCCCGCGCCGAGATTGCACAGGAGAATGGCGCCCGCTATCAGTATCAGCACTATGAGGTCTCTTGACTTTTCGGATCGCATATATTAAGTATCCCGCCAAAACCTGGCTATCAGCAGATTTTTTATAAATTCAAGGATCGCGCTGAATTTAACGAATGACTTCCTGTGCTCGCATTTATAGAACTCTGTCCGGACCTCTCCGGCCTTAAGCTTCAATCTCTTTGCTTTTATGACCATCTCCGCGTCCAAGAACCAGTCATCCGATGTAAGATGCATTTTGTCGTACGCGTCTTTTTTAAATATTTTCGGTTTCGAATTAACATCCCTGAAATTTATGCCGGGGAATAAAACGCGGAATAATAGATTATAGGCTACTGATATGCATTTCCGCACCGATCCGTCATGCCTTATAGACCTGTATGTAGTAACAAAGTCCAGGCCTTCATCCGTTATCTTTTTATAAACCCTCGCTATGTCTTCCGGAGGGACCTGTTCATCGCCATCTATAAGGCATATATATTTACCTGTGGCTTTTTCGAAGCCTGTCCTGGCATCCCATCCCATCATACCTTTTTTAGCATAAGCGACGGCTTTTATATTTTGATTTTTTGAGGCGATATCTTTTACTACAACAGGAGTAACATCATCCGTATTCTCGACATAATTACCCACAAGTATTATTTCCCAGGAAGGTATTGCAGAGTTGAGCAGCTTGACGGCCCTATCCACAAAACCGCGTATCTTCTCCCCTGATCTATAGCAAAGTACCACAACCGAAATTTCAGATCTCATATTATTGCCTTCACGAAACAGCTCAGAAAAGCGTATAAATAAAAGGCGCGACTGCGGATGACTCGGTAAATATTATTAGTAGTCCGAGCAGAAGCAGCAGAATAATTATCGGCAACAACCAGAATTTTTTACGAACCTTTAAAAAGTCCCAGAGTTCTTTCAGAAATGACATTTTTCTCACAAAAACCTCCTCATAAGAATAAATCAAAACTGTTTTTCGAGCTGTTCCTTTTACGCTAACCTCCAAATTAGTATTACTAAAACGAAGTGCGCTCCATTTTAGTTAAATGTCACGGGGAACGCGCGTGAGGCGCGCATCATCTCTTTTTCTATCGAACGGCTTATATAGCGCATATTGAGTATTCTAAACTACCACTTTAGAAAACTCAATTTATTTTTTGTGGAAAATATCAGAAGCAATCAGAATACCTATCTTTAAATATAGATGATGGCATGCTTAAACTAGAGTGTAGACAAAAGGAGCGACCACTGAAGATTCAGTAAATAATATCAATAATCCTAAGAGCAATAAGAGTACAATTATCGGCAATAACCACCATCGTTTGCGCATTTTTAAAAAATCCCATAGCTCTGAAATAAATGAAAGTTTGCCCGTGTTGCTTCCTCCTATTATCGTTTTTTTCCTATCATTAAAAAGAATCCGCCTTCACTTCTATTATTAAGCATAAGACGCATCTGTACTATAAAATGATCGAGTGCGGTCCCTTCGGGATTAGGCTTAAACAATCTTTCTCCTTCCGAAAAAATGTCAAAAGCTCTTACCTTTGGTATGCCATTTACAAAATCGAAACCAGTTTTCTCAAACCACTTTAGCGCTTCCCCAATTGTATGCTTTGATTCGTGAGGGTTTTTGTACTGATCCATAAACCACGTATGCTTCTTGGTATGACTCACATCCGTTCTTTTCAAATGCGGATCTAAAAACTTGAAATGATCCGAAGATAGATTAAAAATAACGCGGCGAATATCGGTAGGAAGCCTACCGTATTTATTATATAATCCTATAACGATGTAACCGCCTCTTTTTACAAGTTTTGCTATAGTTTGAAAACCTAAAAATGGGTCGCTGGTATGGTGGAGTGCGCCGTTGCATATTACTAACGGGAAAGATCCTTCCTTGAATATCGGCCTGAAAAGGTTCATCTGATAAAACCCTGTTCTTTCGAGATTATTTTTTTCTTTGAATCCCTGCGCCAATTTTAAGGAATTCAGGCACATGTCAGTGCCAAAAACAAACCTCTGAGCAACTCCCATAAAATTGCTAAGCTGGCCTGTGCCGCATGCAACCTCTAATACTCTTATACTAAAAGGTGTCTGTTCATTAAGAAGGCGCGCGAAAACGCCCCTTTCCGCCTTTTCGATCAGATCGCTCACATTTTCAAAATCCTCATAATTCGGAAAAGGGGTCTTTTCATAAAAAGATTTTACATTATTGGTAGCATCTTTTTTAGAGCCGCCCCATTCATTGGGACAAAAAAGAAGCGGGATACCCCCTTCGACAACATAATGCATACCACAATTTATACAGTCTATTCCACTATCATATATTTTTAAATCCCCATTACATGAGGGGCAGGCAAATATTTCTTTATGCGCAATCATATGACTTAATGTAATCACAGTATTAAAAATTCCTTTTCATAAAAAATTAAATTAAAATTGTTTTTCCAAATGATCTTTGGTGGACTTTATAGTTTGACGTTTTACCCAATAACTTGATTCATTTTTGCATATTTTTCTATTTAGCGCATCTTTGCCAAAAATTTTCATTATCATTCCTATGGGAGTAACCAGCAAAAAGTAGATTATTATAAGAATAGCCCTTGTATTGAACCATCCGATGGCGTGAGCTGCCTTCAAAAAAACAGCATATACATCTTTTAGCGTCCTGGGAGCCAATAATCCGATACACAGGACAATCAGCCCTACGCCACAAAACCATTCGGCAAGTATCATGCGGTGTTTAAAAAGGTGAATTGCGCTGAATACGATCAATATGGCCGCAAGCGTTATCCCAAACTGCCTGAGATCCTTTAATTCGCTGCGTACTTTTTTCATATTATGATCAATCCAAATCAAAAAGGTTAACTTCTTCCAGCCTCGACTTATCCGGGTTCTGGCTCTTCTTGTCTATCAAGAAAGAGCCAACAACCAAATAATCCATATTGGTCCGCATAAAACATCTATACGCGTCATCATGAGTGCACGCGATCGGCTCGCCTCTAACATTAAAGGATGTATTAATAACCATGGGGCAACCGTAATCTTTATAGAACTGTCTCAAAAGATCATAATAAAGCTCATTATCTTCCCGCTTCACTGTCTGAACCCTTGCTGAATAATCGACATGTGTTATAGCCGGGACTTCGGAGCGTTTCACTTTTAACTTGTCAAAACCTTTAGCGGCTTCTGCTTTGCTATCCTTGCGCCTCTTACTCTCTTCCACGGGCGACACCAAAAGCATATACGGACTTTCGCATTTAAGCCCAAAATACTCTTCGGCCTTTTCCAGAAGCACGCTTGGAGCGAATGGCCTGAATGACTCCCTGAATTTTATCTTTAGGTTTATTATTGACTGCATCTTTAGTGAGCGCGGGTCTCCGAGTATGCTTCGCGCTCCGAGCGCCCTTGGGCCGAACTCCATTCTCCCCTGGAACCAGCCGACCACTTTCTGGTCCGCAAGCATATCCGCCACTCTTTTAGCTATGCTGCCGAAGGGCAGCTTCTCATAAGGGATATTATTTTCTTTCAGATACCTCTCTATTTCGTCATCGGAGAAAGAAGGGCCCAGGAGGCTGGCCTTCTGGAGATCTTTCGTATCGTCAGTTTTCCTGGAATTACCCAAATATTCATGCCAGGCTATAAGCGCCGCACCAAGAGCACCGCCGGCATCCGATGCGGAGGGTTGTATCCATATTCTCTTGAACGGACCGTCGCGCAATAGCTTACCGTTGGCAACGCAATTAAGGGATACTCCTCCAGCCAGACATAGATTTTCCGATCCGGTCTCTTTGTGAACATGCCTTGCCATATTCATTATCGCCATCTCGGTTACAACCTGAATGGACCTGGCCAGATCCATATGGCGCTTTTCAATCTTGCTCTCGCGCTTTCTGGGAGTAGAGCCAAAGAGATCGTCAAATTTCTTATTGGTCATCGTAAGGCCGGCACAGTAATTAAAATATTTAAGATTTAACCTGAACGATCCGTCTCCTTTTAGATCGATAAGGTTGTTAAGTATGGTATCTACATAAACGGGTTCGCCATAAGGAGCCAACCCCATCAGCTTATACTCTCCTGAATTCACCTTGAATCCGCAATAATATGTAAATGCCGAATATAAGAGGCCCAATGAATGCGGGAATCTTATTTCGGAATATAGTTCTATGGAATTCCCCTCCCCTTTGCCAAAACTGGCTGTCGCCCATTCCCCCACTCCATCGACAGTCAATATGGCGGATTCATTAAAAGGAGACGGATAGAACGCGCTTGCGGCATGCGAATGATGATGCTCCGGAAAGATCACGGTCCCGTTAAAATCCAGCTCATCCATTATATAATCTTTTATGAATAATTTCTGCTTGATCCAGGGCGGCATAGCAGAAACGAAGGACTTTATCCCCGAAGGGGCGTATGTCAGATAGGTCTCAAGAAGACGTTCGAATTTGATAAGAGGTTTCTCATAGAAAGCAACTATGGCAAGATCGCTCTCCTTTATACGAACTTCCTGTAGACAATAATTTATGGCATTTTTCGGAAAACTAGGATCGTGCTTCTTGCGGGTAAAGCGCTCTTCCTGCGCCGCGGCTATTATCTCGCCATCGCGCAATATTGCCGCCGCGGCATCATGGTAAAACGCTGAGATTCCTAGAATATAGTTATTTTTCATACTAAGGCACTGATCCTAAAGATAAAACCACGGGATAGCAGTTATGTTGTCCGTAAGCGCCTCTTTTCTCTGCCCCATAGTAATAACGTATCCATGTTTAGCAATTTTACTATAATCGCTTAAAAAAATGCTTAACCCCTTTATCTCTGATTTAGCGACAAATGCGGAGCTCTTAATTTCTATCGGAATAACACGGCTGCCCATATCTATAATACAATCAACTTCCGCTCCCGCGGATGTCCTCCAATAGCGTATTTTGTAGTTCTTGTTCAATGATTTTACTCTCCGTATGATCTCAAGCATAACGGCATGCTCAAAAAGGACGCCCTTCTGCGTATTAATCAGATCAGCGGTAAGAGGGAACCGCGCAAGTACATTCCTGATCCCTAAATCAAAAAAATAGTACCTCGATGAGGAAAGGATGCGCTTGCGGGCATTTTTTAAATACGGCTCTACCCTTTCCGCAATCAAGGTGTCCTCGAGTATGTTATAAAATTCTTTAACCGCCGGCTGGCTTACTCCTGACTCATTGGAAAGTTTGCGCAAATTCGGATTTGTGCCGGATTCCACAGCGGCAAGCTCAAGGAATCGCGAAAAAGCGCCTATTTTTCTGCTGATGGCTTCTGCCCTGATCTCTTCTTCCAGGTATATTTCCGCATACGCCTTAAGAAAATCCGGCCTGTCTTTCTCGGGCAATGTTACGATCCCGGGCAACGAACCATAAATAAGCGCGTCTTCAAAAGAATAATGCAAATTATGGTTAATGTTGGCAATGGATAGCTCCGTTATGGCGCAATCTTTGATCAGGCCCAACTCTCCCCATAATAAAGGGTCCAAATGATAAAGTTTAATTCTCCCGGGCAGAAGATTCACTCCGTGCCTTTTTAATTTTCTTGCGGATGAACCTGTAAGGATAAAATGCGCGTCTTTATTGTCGATAAGAACCTGTATTGCGTCAAATAAAGAGGGCACCTTTTGCGCTTCATCGACAAAAACACAGGGATTGTTGTCAAGCGCGCGCGTTTGAGTGATAATCCGCGAAGGAGATCTCTCTATCTCTATTCTCAGAGAAGGATCCTGCAAAAGATATATTGCCGTATTCTTTACGCCCTTTAAGCACTCGTTAACCAGAGTAGACTTGCCTACCTGCCGCGGGCCCAGGATAAGGCATGAATATTTCTTCTTTATTAAGTCGGCTATAGGTGTATTGAGGTACCTAAGTAATGGTTTATTTTTACCTTGCATAAATAAAGTATACTTTATATTCGGACTTTTGTCAAGGGTCAATTATTATGCATATCTGATCAGCACTTCTTCTATCTTCTTCACCAATGCCATAGGGTTTTCTATCAAATCCGTAGCGCTCCAGGCATCAACGCAGTACTTTTTTATATAATCGTAATACAGATATCCGCATCCATCATCTCCCCAGCCACTGCCCCAGGAGTTTTTGAATTTAAATAGCTTCTTTACGTCATCATAGCAAATAATGCATATAGCATGGCCGCCCTGGTACTGTTCGGACTTTTTAGGCATAGGGATCAATCCGGTCTTTTCGGACTTCTTCGTGAACCATGATTCGTACACATCTACCCCTGCCAGGTACGGGCCGTTTATAACGAGGCTCCTCTTCATCTCTAAAACTGTCTTAAGCCTTGCATATGCTTTTACGCGGTATTTCACCGCCGCTTTATCCGCATTTGGCTTAGGTTTGTCGGTCTGATGCGGTTTATACGGCTAATAACTTTCCGGCGGAGTGCCATATTTCAATAGCATCTTCATCGCCACTCTTGGATATGTGCCCTCTTCGTCAGGGCTGCCGTCATTCTTCTTGCAGAGGTTGTAAGTGTAGCGGGGCGAAAGCTCTATTATTTTCTTATATTCTTTTGTATCCTGATACTCTTTTACGCCAACAACTGATGCAAATGCTACGCACGTTCCTTCATTTCCCTGGTTTCTAACCGGCGTCATATCAGCGCTATAATTGATCTTCGCAGGCAATGGGATCGGCGGCAAAACCAAACCCATAGGAATATCGCGAAGATCGCGAGGATCCTTAAGACAGCTTAGTTTAAACAATCTATTTCTTCTATTTTCAGACATTATATCCTACCGCCACACTTTTCTCTTTCAATGCTATTTGCGGCATAATAGACCCTCTAAGCAAGCCCATCAAAGCCCAAAATAAAACAGCTATCTGAAGCGAGAAAAGATCAGTATCAAAAAAACTATGGCAAAGATAAGCTGTAATAGCACAAACCAGAATTACAAATATTGGATCTTTAGTCTTCTTATGGAATAATAGGCCTTCGTTTATCGTTTTAAATATAAATAAGAGGAAGAGGGCTAATGAAATTAAACCCGCCTCAGCCCAAAGCTGCAAAAAGCAATTATGAGCATAACTTATAGCTATTGAAGGAGAAAAGTTCCTGAACAAAGCCATGAAAGTCCCGATTCCATTTCCTAGCAAAGGATGCTCTTTAATCATTCTCAAGCTGATATCCCAAAGCTCAAATCTGTCTGAACCTTTAAATATAAGAAACTTGAAATAATTAATTTTTAAACCTAAAATAATGGTAAGTAATAGCGAAAGACCTAAAAAACGAAGTTTCTTCATAAAAAAAGCTAACAAAATAATTGCTATGATGAAAATAAACCAACCACCTCTCGAATAAGTACGAGATAAAATAAAAATGCCTGAAATAAAAACAGCGGCGGCTACAGGCTTAATCATCTTTGTGCTTTTGGAAAATACCCAATATAAAATAATAATAAGTGCGCAAACTAAATAAACAGCTAAACCATTATTATGTTTAAAAGGACCCGTTAAGGCAGAAATATTAAAAGTATGCAGAGTCATATTCCTATGGCGAAGAAACTCAAAATTAAAGAATAGTTGAGAGTAACAATCCAGAATAACTAAAACCGCTCCAAATGAAATGCATATTATTGCGTATTTAATCCTATGGGCACTGATTAAAGTTTGAGCGATCATCAAATATAATAGAATATATTCACCCCATTTTAAGAATAACGCGCGTAAGCTTATGGGCAGCAATGTTCCGCTATTAATTAAAGAAAATCCGAGTGAGGCAAAAAAGAATAATACTATTTTTTCATTCTTTAAAAGTTGGAAAAAAAGCCCTTTAGAGGTAAATAACTTTCCAAGAAAAAACAACAAAGCAAATAAAAAAAACAACTCGATTGCAGTTGAAGAAACAGGGATAAAGAATAGCAAAATATATAAACTAATAACACAAGCTTTATCAAAAAATGGCCTAAACTTTCCCTTGTTCAACAAGCGCCCCTTCCTTCTCTACACATTTCATCTTAATTAGGCCTAAAAAGTGGTCTATTTTTTCCAGATCATCAAAATTCAACTCCGGCTCGACCGGCCGCATTTTGTTGTGCTGAAAAATAATTCCGAAAACTTTTTTGGAAAGAAGCATTTTGATATAAGCTGTCTCGGTATTCCGCCTCCGAAGCTTATTTGCCGCAAACTCCATTAAAGCGCGCGCTGCGATGGCTCCGAATTTCAAAAAAAGCAAAATCCGGACAACATAGTCCCCTTGTCGGCCATAATACTTCCGTGCAAAGTGAATCTGGCTCTGCCGGTAAGCTACAAGTCCTGCGAGGACGTTCTTTTTAATCGATTGGCCACCGTAATGAAGGATCTTTAACATTGGACAAAAAACAATTTTCCAACCCCAGTTATGAATCCTTTTGCAGAGATCTATATCTTCAAAATACATAAAAAACGCTTCATCTAAAAGCCCCGCTTGGTGTAATGCTTCGCGGCGCAAAAGCAGGCAAGAGCCCGAAAGCCAATCCACTGCCTGTTCGATGGAGCAGAATTCTCTAATCTGCCCGCGGATATTCGGATCGTTAAGCGCGACCCGGTAGTTTACGATCTTTCTAAGAATCTCAGTGAAAAAATTCGGGAACTTACCGTAAGAAATCTGATGCTTCCTATCTCCTCCGACATGTTGTGGCCCAGCACATCCCACGTCGGGACGCGAATCCATAGATTGGACAAGGCGGTCAAAAACCGGCTCAATAATCTTCGTATCGCTATTCAGAAGAAGAATATATCGTCCGTGAGCGTTCACGATCCCAAGATTATTCGCCCGGCTAAAACCGTCGTTCCGGCCCGTTTCGATGAGCCGGACTTCAGGGAACTCTTTCGAGATTTCGTTCCCGATGCCATCCTGAGATCCATTGTCTATCAGGATCACCTCGTGCGAAACGCGTGGGCTGAATTCCCGTATGGATCTCAAGCACTGAAGCGTGAGCTCCCGGGTCTTATAATGAACAATAATAATGCTTAACTCTATTCTCTGTTCCAAAAAATTCTCCTTTAATCTGTTATAATCCCCAAAAATCTTGAGAAAACCGCTGACCTTTGAGATAACAAATAACACCGAACGGATACAGCCTACTGTCAGCTCTATCCTATAGAATTCATGATAGTATCACAAGAAACAATATTTTTCACGGTTTTTTACTCACTGCCTAAATCTGTTCCGTTGAATATTAATTCATTTCTTTGCCGCCGCCCGGAAAACAGCCGCATAGGCGTCCGTCATTTCATCAAAAATTGTTAATTCTGAGAGTCGCCGCAATGAACTTAGCCCCATCTGTTTACGAAGAGTTTCATTTTGTACCAAAGATCCTATCTTTTCGGCAAGGTCCTCGATCTTCCCCTCCGCATAAAAAAAAGCATTTTTTCCTTCGACGACCTGCTCCGCCGCGCCATTCACAGGCGTTGTTAAGATCGGGATCCCAAAGGCCATCGCTTCCAGTATAACTCGAGGGAAGCTTTCTTCTCTGGAGCAAAGAACAAAAATGTCTGCCGCCTCGTAAAATCGCTGCACCGATTCCGTGGATGAAAAGAACCGAATTTTTCCCAGAATATCAGGAAATAAGGCCCGGCATCTTTGTTTAAGCTTTTTCGCATAGGGATCCCTGTCATCTCCGACCAAAAGAACCTGCGTGCGTTCCGAGGCCACCTTCGGTAAATGCGCGACAGCTTCGACTAAATCGTTCTGAGCTTTCCTGGCGTTAATTGTACCCACGCAAAGAACAACCACGGTGTCATCCTTAAGCCCCAGAGAAACCCTGGCTCGTACTCTTTCGGAAGGGTCCCTTGTTTTCGGAAAACGAGAAAGGTCAATCGCTGTATGAATGACATCAAAATTGCCATATCGATTAAATCTGTCCCAAATTCTACGTGAAGCATGGGAGACAAAAATTACACGATATGGTAAATAGATAGCGGTTATAGCTTGTTGAGCAACAGGATCGGGCAAATAAGAAAAGAAAGTGTCCCACGATGCACTCTCTCGTAAATTCCAAATCGAAGGGATCCCCGCTTGCTTGGCCGCCAGGATAGCAAGAAAGCTTCGAAGGGTATTGGCAAAAACCACACAGGGATTCTTTTGCCGTATCGCTTCGGCCAAAGAATGCACTTCCTTATTCAATCGTTTTACAGTTGAAAGCTTATCTGAATCACATAGTAAAACGGAGATGGGTATCCCTGCTATTTCATATCTCCCGCGAAGCGGCCCATCCTCCAGCGCTATCACCTCCGGATCAACAACACCTTTTTTCCGGAGCGCTGAGATCATCTCAAAAAGGCTGATTGATGCTCCTTCCAAATTCAAATCATGAGAAAAAATCAAGATCCGAAAAGGTAGGACTTTTGAAAAAACACCGGCAGGCAAATCCGCATCAGCGTAAATCAGCTCATCCAGCTCAGGCATCTCCGGTTCAGGAACCGGCCCCCGAAGCCCCAAAGCTCGCCTAAACTGATGCCACAACCCCTGGAAATTAAAGTCACACAACATTCTGCAAAATCGCCGGGTATTCTCGATAATCGGAACTTTTCTCTGAGCCATTATTGCGCCACCTCTACAGACACATTGATATTCGCTCCGCCTGGCAAAACAACAGGAATATCCTTTGAAGCAAGCCACGATTGAAACATCAAGACATCCCAGAGCCAATAATGGTAATTTTCTTTACCGCTCAAGTGTCTCTGCCAAACAGGCGTTACGATGTCAGGATCCAGGTATCCCTCGTGCCGCAACCGCTCCGGCTTCATCAACTCTTCAGCCCAGGCACGCAACGGACCTCGTAACCAATGATCAATAGGAACTCCGAATCCCATCTTAGGTCTTTCGACAAGTTTCCGAGGAACATACTTATAAAGTACCTGCCGTAAAATCCATTTCCCCTGCCCTTCGCGAATGCGGAGATGCCGCGGAAGATGCCATGTGAACGCATAAATCCTATGATCAATAAGCGGTATGCGCGCTTCCAGAGAAACTGCCATTGTTGCCCGATCCACTTTCACCAGAATATCATCTGGAAGGTAATTCACCGAATCCAAAAACTGCATCCGCTCCATAGTATCCGGAATTTCTTTTTCAAGGCAACGATCATCAAAGATCGATTCTATCTCCCGAGCGCCAGTCACCAGCTTCGTAGGCTCCGGCCAATGACCAAGGCATATCTGCCTATAAAACAAGGAAGGCGGCATATTGGAGCGATTCGCAAAGCTATTCAGACGTATCCCGAATTTAGCCGGACGAAATCTCGAAGGAAGAAACTGAATGAGGCGGTCCCAGTTTTTGGGCGAGAGCGCGGGCGCTACACTTTGAGCGATCTTTCTTTTCCATTCGGGACAGCGACCTTCTGGGAACTTCTCAAGAAAACTGAAATACCTTCCATATCCCCCAAAAAGCTCATCCCCACCGTCACCGGATAATGCCACGGTCACATGCTTCCGGGTAATAGCCGAAAGCAGATAGGTCGGCAATTGCGAAGAATCCGCGAAAGGCTCATCATAGAATTCTCCCATGCTCGGGATAATCTCCCATGCCTGGCGCGGCGTCATGTACTCTTCAGTATGTCGCGTGCCAAGATGTTTAGCGACAACCTTGGCGTGATGCGCTTCATTATATTCGTCTTCCTCAAAACCGATCGAAAACGTCCTCACAGGCGTATCGGATTGTGCTTGCATCAGCGCAGCCACTAAAGAAGAATCTATCCCTCCGGAGAGAAAAGCTCCAATGGGAACATCCGACACCATCCTTCGCTTTACCGAATCACGTAAAAGACTATCTAATGCATCGATCAGCTCTTGATCGCTCGCTACCAGCCTGTTCGCCAGCCCCTCGTTCATTACCTTGCGAGAATCCCAATAACAAATATCATTGGCCTTGCCGCCCGCTTCAATTTCCAAAAGATGGCCCGGTCTTAATTTTTCAATGCCCTTATATATGGAAAGCGGCGCTGAAATATAACAGCATCGCATGAGTTCAGCCACAGCATCGCAATTAATACGTTTTTCCCAGCCGGGGTGCCGGCAAAGCGGCCTTAATTCCGAGCCAAACAAAAAAAGATTTCCAGCAATTCCCCAATAAAGCGGCTTAATCCCCATGCGATCTTTCGCCAGGGTCAGCTTACGCTTTCCAGCATCCCAGAAAGCGAAAGCAAACATTCCAATCAATCGCCTTATCGTTGCTTCCACCCCCCAAATCGCACAGCCATGCAAGATCACTTCGGTGTCTGAAGTTCCGCGAAAACGGATCCCGTGATCATGATGCAACTCTTCGCGTAATTCTTCGGCATTATACACCTCACCGTTATAAGTAATGACATAACGGCCGTAAGATGTCGCCATAGGCTGATGTCCCGTGCCGGAAAGATCACGTATGGCCAACCGTCGATGTCCAAGCGCCAACCCGGCTTTGGGGTTGATCCAAGCACCACCGCTATCAGGCCCGCGCCGGTACATCGTATTGGTCATGGCTGTGATGATCCCGCGCATTGTTTCAACGTTCTGCGCAGCTTTAAAATCCCAATATCCTGTTATCCCGCACATAAAACAACTCTCATTTGCATCGGCTGAGAATGATACGATAAAAAAGCCCAAAATACTTGTTGAATGGCGATAGCAAAGACTCCATAGTACGCACGCCGGAAAGCCAGCTCCCGGGCAGAAATTGATTCGACCGCTCAACCCCCCCGCTTAATGGATAGAGCAATGGCCCAAAAGGTTCCAAAAGCCCAATCCGCAGCCTGGGGAATCGTTCTTCAAAACGTTTACGGTCGCGAACCAAAGCAATCCATGGAAGAGCTCCATTGGCGGTAGATACCGGCCCTCCCCCTGAAGGTAATTTCCAATCGGACGCCAATGGATCAAACGCCTCATAATGGAAATGACGGTAAACGAACTTCGATAGCAGAGTATTGGCGGGCTCAACCATTGCCACAATTCCTCCTATCTGCAGAACGCGTATAGCCTCGTAAAAAAAAGCATCCAGATCAGGAAGGTGGTGTAGAACATCGAGAAGAAAAATAGCGGATAACTCCTCTTGCCCAAAAGGCAGATTCAACGCTGAACACTTCGGAATGTCCACTGTGGCAATATCCAGATAATCACTGGTAACTACATCCGGGATCACTTTTTTAAGAAAACCGGCGCCGCTTCCGATCTCCAACCGTTTGCCTTTAAGCGGGTTTCTGCCTCCTTCCGATGCACAACGAAAAAAATCATAAGCATCTTCATAAAATGCCCGCAAAAATAATTTTTTCTGAATTAACTCCACGCGGCGCAATGTAGTTTCAGGATCGTCCAGAGAATGATTCATCAGCGATCAGCTCCCCCTCCTACGGACAACGGCGGCTTGCGGGCTGATATTAACAACGATCCCGCAAACTCGCGAATAAACGGCAGCCGCTCAAATAATGCGCCCACTGCTAAAACGATTCCTATAAGCGATTGTGGTACTGCAGGATGCAGCCAATCAAAAGGAATGATGGTAATATTTGTAAATCCATAGTAAGTGCCGCTGGCCACCGCTGACTTACCTCTTTGAGTGAGATCGGATCCCGATGCTACAATCTGATTTTTTAGCGCCCAACGAGTGAACGCCGTCTCATCGGGAGAAACGTATGGAAAAAAACTCCGAAAATGCCGCTCCGCCCAGACTTGCGGATTCAGCATGTTGGGTTCGGCAAAACTGAAGCATCCTCCGGGCTTCAACAAAGCAAATATTTTCGGCAATGCCCGGCTCATGTCCAGATGGTGCAGCACCGAAGATCCGATTACGGCATCAAAATGACCGTCTGCTTCGCATTCCTCGAATGGCTTCTCCAAGAAACGTATACGATCGGCTGGTAAACGCCGCGCCCGCGCTTTAGCAAGCAGCACCGGTGACAAATCCACCGCGGTTACGTCCGCTCCCGTTGCCGCGAACATTTCAGTGAACAACCCCGTTCCGCACCCTATTTCTAAAACTCGCTTGTTTGGTCCCAGGTCTCCCGCCTTCGAAATCAACCATCCGCGGCGTTCTGCACGTTTTCTGCCGGCAGGGGTTCCCCACCCCCATAGTATCTCCGTATTTCCAGCCGCAAGGCGCTCCCCGTGTTGAATTTCATTAGTAATCAAAGTACTTGCCACGCAAGACTCCTTCTTTTCTTCATTATTGTCTGATTGTGAGGTTGTCTTTATTACAAGAACCGCAGTTTCCGCGCGGCAAACCAAAGCATTTGTAATAAAGTAAGCCCGTCGTGAAAACGGTTAATATTGGTTTCTCCGTAAGTTCGCGCGCGATAGCGGACCGGAATTTCAATTATCTTAAGCCCCAAACGCGCCGCTCCGAAAATCAGATCAAAATCGCCAAACGGGTCAAAATCGCCAAAAAACTCTCGGTGCGCCGCTATCCGCTCATAGGTGCTCTTCAGGAAAACTTTTGTTCCGCACAAGGTATCTTTAAGCGGTTGCCCGAGCATATAAGAAAACGCCATCGCGAAGAACTCGTTCGCGCACATATTCAGAAACCGCATGGCTCGATCCTCCATAGGATAGACCAATCGGCAACCATTGATAAATTCTCCTTTTCCATAAATCAATGCTTTATAAAACTTCGGTAAATCTTCGGGAGGCATAGTGAGGTCTGCGTCAAGGATCATCAGCACCTCATTTTTCGCCATGGCAAGACCCGAGTAGACCGCATCCTTCTTTCCCTCCCCGGGTTGTTGCAGAATCTTGACCGTGCGCCCTTCAAGCCGGTTTTTGTATAAAATCGCGCATCGCTGAATTTCCGCCCAGGTATTATCCGTAGAATGGCCTTCAACAAATATTAATTCGTCAGCTGGGCCCATCGCCGGAGTGCGCTGAAAGACGGCCTCAATGTTTCCGAATTCGTTGCGAGCTGGAATGATCACTGAGACTGAAGGACACTTGACATCATCGGCATCGTCTTCCCCTGAATAGTCTTGTGAGTTCCCCGCGCTGATAGAAACCGGACGGAGGATATTCACCATCATGAGATCAAAAATACGAAACAGCGGCAGTTGAGACAGCCATCGGTTTGCTACCCAGGAAGCTACGGGCACGAATGCTGGAAGAAGTATACGCGGAGTACGCGCAACCACTTCAAAGTTAGAAAGGCGGGCAAAATTATTCAAGTCCTCAGGGCTGATCCAATTTGCGTTCGGCATAGGGTCACGCCATCCTATCCTCGAAGCCAGTATCAGCAGGGGCTTCCATACCGCACTATATTGCATCGCAATCACTCGTGTCTCCGGCGTACAAAGATCGCGCACTTGATCTAAGAACGCCTGCACGTCGTCCATATAGTGCAAATTGCCTGTCAACACAATGTAGTCGGGCCGCATGGCTCGAACAGCGTCCCAATTTTCCAAGAGCGTCCATCCCGCGCATATCGGTACAGGAGCGGTTTCCCGTGTCCATAGGACCAATGTCCGTTTGCAGGGAGGCGGTTCACGCAACAACGCTGGGCGCGGATCGATAAACACTGCCGTATCCTGCGGACGAATCGAAACCGCCAGGTAGTGAGCCAGTAAGTTATAGTAATAACGTTTTAACACGATTGTTCCATTATTTGCTCCTTCTTCCAAGCACCATAGATTCTTGCATTCCTTTTGCGGAATAAGGCCCTGACGGCGTTCTTGGATTATACCACTTTCCTAAAGCAATGACATTCATAAATATTGCCAGCTAATCCGGACATGGCGCGCAAAAAGCGACCTTCTTCTTCTTCAAACAGATTGTTTGCGGCAATATATACTTGTTTTTCTGATGAAAAATGATGCTTTTTGATGTTGTATCCCAACAATCGGAATGCTAGTGTCATTACCGGTCGATCCACCGGCACGCCATAGACAACGATCCCGTTGGGACGAAGAACCCTGTATATTTCGGAAAAAGCGGCCCCTAATTCATGGGGCTGCAGATGCTCAAGAATACTGACTAAAAGAACCGCATCAAAAAAACAATCTTCATATGGCATCTTAAGTATGTTTCCATTTACAAGATGCAAGCTCATATTGCATGGGGAAAAGCACGACATAACTTTAGAACAATTTGCGTTGCTGTCAATACCGTAGATCTCATCAAACATGGCGGCGGCATTCAAAAAGCTCACGCCGGAACCGAATCCCACCTCCAATAACCGTCTGTTGGACCGGGGAGAGCCATCGTCAAGCAGTTCAAGACAATTTTCAATCCGCTGCTTATACAGATTGCCCACTATGGGATAGTAGTAAAACCTGAGCGGGTCAGTATGCCGCTCAGCTCCATAGCTTTCAGGAGAAGGCAGCATTTTCAATTTTGTGTGACAAGACATCTGGGACATCTTTCGATTTACCCTATTAATCATTCAATTCGCTACCAAAGAAATGGGCACCCCTACCGTTCCATCTTCATTAACGGGCTGTAAATATACTACTTTCTTCCATGCCCGATATTTTGGCGGCTCTGGAGGATCTACCGGCCAAGGGGTAGTTTTTATAAGCCATAACGGCACATCTTTCCGACGCAATATATCCACTGGAGCTATTAGATATTCGGAAGAAGCTTGCGCCATGATCAAAGCAAAAGGAGCGTCCGGCGGTATGGGAGTTATAAGAGGATTACATAATTCAAACCAGGTAAAATCTCGAATGATAGTGATAAAATCGGAATAATGAATGCTTGGGATATACGGCAAGAGCGGCTCCCCGTCCAGCAAAACGAGCATGCCCGCAAAATTTTTCCCCGACCGCAACAAAACGGCTCCATTCTCATCCAAAGAAAGAACTCTTTTGGATGGATTTTCTTGTCTAAAAAAATGATACGCAAGTGCCGGCACAAGCAAGCCACCAATGCAAAGTATAAAAAATATCCAAGCGGCCAACTTCGGAAAATGCAATTTACTCGCTAATCTCTTGTTATCTTGCTTTTCAGATAAATAGGAAGGTGACGCAAGGCCGCTTGAAAGCGCCATCCAAAGAACAGGATATGCGACCATAAGAACTCTCCAGCCGTCGTCATATATTACAAAAGGAGCAGAAATAATGATAGACGAGATAAGAAAAATATAAAAAGAAAACTCACTGTCTTCACGTTTTTTGGAGATGACGTAAAACCATCCAGCTATGCTTACCGTCATAAACCAGGCAAACAGCCATTTAGGGCATTTCACATATCCGCCGTATCCTATAAATAGTTGTTTGAGCACTATTTCAAGAAAAGACCATTCCCTTTTTAGCAGCTCTCTTCCAATAACTCCCGGATTGGCTCTAATATTCTCGACTGTTTTGGCATATAAAAATCGCGATTGCTCCGCCGTAGTCTTAATAGCAGAAAGCTCAGTGGCGTATTTATCGCGTGCATCTCCCCAGTTTCCTCCGAGAGATAAGCCTGCTGTCGCATAGGAAAAATTGCCTCCTTGTATTTGATTTGTAGAACCATATAGCTTTAACAATGTGACCGTTCCGATCCAGCACAATAACACCGTAAGAAAAGATAAAACCAAAGCCCGTAAACATACCCGCCGCGAGAAACGAAACCGCCATCCTGTCCACACAAGAAAAGCGGGGATCATGAACAATGCCCCCATCCGGGCGAAGAGGGCAAGAGTCAACCCCGCTAAACCGAGAACATTATAAGTCAGACTGCCTCTTCGTAAAGAAGTTATAATAAAGATAAGGCTCAACACTGAAAATATCAGTCCCGAAGTTTCGGTCATGAATGTGCTTAAAAAGGGACGGATCATGATACTTAAGAAACCCAAAAAGCAAGTGGCGACCCATATACCGCGCCATCGTGCAATATCCAATATTGCGAGCCAAACAACAAGCGCCAACAACCATGTCTGAGCCATCAGAAAATTAGCAAAACTTCCGCCGGAGAGGAACCAAATCACGGTACGGAAAACGGCTGCAATGGGCCGTTGAGAGCCCAGATCGCTGTATTTTCCAGAAAAAATTTGTATGCCTATATCCGAAAAATAACCGCCGGAATCACTAAAAGGCACAAATCCTGCTATGCTCATAGAGTGCATATCCGGCCGCACAACGCCGGACCAAAGGCTTCCAAGCTGCAGCGTGAAAATGGCCAGCACAAAAAGCCATCCCCATTTTGCCAGAAGGCCAAAAATGAATTCTTCCGTATCGTGAGCAAATTTATAAAGCGGTGAATTGGGAATACGCGCCAACCAAGCCCATGTCGCCCCCCAAATAGACCATGCTAAAAGGAGATACGGAATACCCGGCTCCCAATGGACCCATGGCTTCAACTGCGGAAAAAAATAAAAAATTGAGGCCGGAGGAAGGGCGTGGCCGGCAATGAACCCGGCGATTACGGTTAGGATATACCCGATCGCCATAATGAGGGCGGCTATCGGACTAAACCTTAAAGCCCATGACCACAACCATGCGATAACTTCCGCTCCACGCAGCAGGACCGCAGCTGGAAAGCTACGCTTAGCGGGTTTTTTGAGAGCAAGGCAAAACAATAAATACCCCCCGACAATGAAATTAACGATAAAGCAAAACATGGAAATGATAGGTCGGATATTGGCTCGGACAGAAATACTGTAGCGTCTGCCGTTCGTTTGAGGATTAGTATTATCTGAAGAAGAAAAATAAATATCTTTCTTCCAATGAGAAAATGCGCCCATGCCAGTTTCCCGGATCTTTTCGTGAATTGTATGGGCAGGGCCAAGCATTTTTACATTCTCAAAAAAACGCAACTGGGATTTATAAGGCGCATTCATTCCGTCGCCTTTCAAATCATAAAGAAAATTCGGCGTCGGCAAATGGCAAATATACGCAAAACGGTTCTCCGATATGATTTTCGCCGGGTTAAGAACAACGTTCACAGTGGGTCGAAAGATATAGAGCGCAATAAGTGCAGCATTGAGCACGATGAGAAATATCGCAATGAATCGCTGATTGAAATACTTATTAACGGTTAACATCCTAGTACCTCTCAAGCTAGGCTCTTATCAAATAATTCTTTTTCAGTTTCCGGGGAGATCATTGGATGGCATTTATAATATATGGGGTATTCGTTAAAATTCCGGAAGGGCTTGAGATACTTATCAATAAATTCGGAATCTTCGGAAGAGAGGCACACCGGAGAGTTCTTCCGGTATTGTGAGAAACGTCCCATGCGGCACCATATTCTTTCCAATGGCTCTTTTTGAATATTTCCGAAGGCAAGGGGATTTATGGAACATCCAACGACATCGCCAAAAGTCGTGACGGCTATCTTTTCTTTTCCGGCCGGACAACAATATTTCAAAGAATATGATAAAGCCCAGTCAAGCGTGAAGCGCGGATATTGTTTCAACATCTCACGTATTCGCACATGTTCTTCCTTGGTTAAAAGCTCTCCATCTTCCCATGCACCCACTGCGGCAACTTGTGTGCCACTTGCACCAAGTCCTTGATCTTGGCAATACTTCACAACTTCAAGCCCCATGTCGATTCTATTATGAAAAAAAACGGGGGCAAGACTTACGATAAAACCAATCTCCTCCGCTATTTTCACTGCCTTAAAAACGCTTTGTTGGTGCCCCTTTTCGCCTCTCACGTTATCATTATCTTTTTCATTTAGGCTATCAAGGCTAAAACAGACTGCATCAAGACCTGCTTTTCTTAACAGGCTGAGTCGTTCCTTGGTGACAAGCGTTGAATTAGATACTATTAAAGTAAAATAATTCTCTTTTTTAAAAATCTCAACTATCTCGTTAAGGTCTTTCAACAACAAGGGTTCCCCTCCAAGTATATTTACCGCAATAGCGCCCAGTGCGGCGCCCTCCCTTGCTAATCGTTTGTAGTCATCCAGAACAAGCTTAGGATGTTGTGATTTCTTATATTTTTCCACTGAACACATTTTGCATTTAAGATTGCAATCCAACGTCGGAAAAATTTCAATTGTTTTTAAGCTGTCTTTATTAAAAATAAGTTTTCGTATAAAACCTCTCGTCACTCTAAGTAAAATATACGGATTTTTAAGCACCCAAATATTGGCCGCATATTCCTTCATAGTGCTCCTGCAGACGCTCTTTGGCGATCAGCTTGATTGAACCGCGCTATGATCTGCTGATTTGATGTTTCACACCGGAACGCGGCAGCAATTAAATCTACAGCTGTAAATACAGCGAGCAATAATAAGTTTGAGTCGCAAAAAAGAAATACGCCGGGATAACGGTTCTTCTTCCATATAGCTCGAGCTGTGCTCATCCAGATCAGGGGCGCAACAAGAGAACTTTGTTTAACTACAGCAAACCCCATATCTTCCAAAAGTTGCTTCAAGCTGTCACTGCTAAAAACGTTGAGGTGCCGTGGGAAATAATATCCTCCCCAACAGTTCTTTTTGAAAAATCTAAAATCGTACCCCTTAGAATTTGGGGTTGATATGCTTACCACGCCATTATCCGTTAATAGTTGGCCGATTTTTGATAACGCCTTTTTGACATCCCATAAGTGCTCGATCAGTTGATTCATGAGTATTAAGCCGCATTTTTTCGCCAATACACATTTTTCAAAAGGTTCTTCAATGCACTCAATCCCTTTTGATTCAAGGTCTTTCCGCGTTTCTTGGTTAAATTGTATATCCAAACCAATAAGCTTCAAATCGGGCCTTGCTTTTGCAATAGATAATAGCAACGCTCCATCGCCACATCCCACATCTAAAACGTTCGCGTTTTCTTTTAAATGCTCTATTAGTTTTATAATCCGTTTTTTCACTATAAAATCTTTAACCTTCCCAAGAAGCGAAAAAGCTCCGGACTTATGCTCGCCGGATACGGTGTAATAATTTCGAGGGTATATTTTGTCAGCAGATTCGAGTTTCGGCCTAGGATTGAGATAAATGTGCCCACAGGTACTGCACGCAACAAATGTGAATTGCATATCGGATGTATCGTAGTCATAATCCCTGCCTATTGCGATAAGCTCGGATTCGGGACTTCCGCACAAAAAACAGGAAACCATTTCCATTTCAATGGAGCCGGTCTCTAATCTCGATGCAAACTCCTTATTTAGTCCAATATTGTTATTGCTTCTCATACTGTTTCCTGTTTTTTCAGAAAAAAGAGCTTTTATCATGGGTATTTGCGCCAGGTTAATTAGCAAGTTACCTTGCTATATCTTTCTTCGTTTAAGCGTCTCATTTGTCTGGTATAAAACTTTTTCTAATATAACTCATTTCGCTGTGGAACATTGAGCCATATAAGCTCGCGTTACTCGTTCGGCCAAATGCTCCACGGTAAATTCGGAAAGAATTCGCTTCCGCCCGGCAGCGCCCATGCGCTGCCGTAAGGCGGGATCGGTTAATAGCCGTGCCAAGCTTCGTGCTATACCCGTGATGTCGCCCACATCATGAAGAAAACCATGCACACCATCCTGAATAAGGTCCGGCACTCCCCCCACGCAAGTCGCCACTACAGGAATACCCGCAAACATCGCCTCCATGATCACGTTAGGCATGCCTTCATAAGCAGAAGTCAGAAGGAATACATCCGAAGCGCATAAAATCTCAAGCACATCTTCGCGGCGGTCCAGTAAAAACATGGCCGCATCCTTGCCTTCTCTTGCCGGGAATCCGGCTAGACCTGTTAATACCATACGCTCTTGTAAGGTATTTTTTAATGGCCCAGTGCCAATATGAGCAAGAGAAGCGGCGGGAAGATCCTTACGTAAGGCAATGAGAATATCTGCAAGATCAAGTGACCGTTTTTCGGCAGAAAGCCGGCCGATCGACACCACCAGAGGCGCCTCGGAGGCAATGCCCATCGACTCACGCAAAGTCGTGCTGCATTTCTTACTGGTTGAGCTAAATAACGTCGGGGCAACACCATTCGGGATCACTTCGACTTTCCCCGGGGGTAATCCAAGCCATTGCGTATAGTCTGATGCTCCGGAAACGGTATTGTTTTCAATCCTGATATGAGAAAATTGAAGCAAGAACCTATAGAGTATAGGCATCCAATCTCTAAAAAACTCAAAACGCGTCGGATTAACATTGCGCCATGAAAACCGTACGCAAGGCGTACCGCTTAAAAGCGCCGCAAAACCACCATAACAACAGCACCAATCTAAATAGCAGTGCACTATGTCTGCCGGATTGCGGAGAAGATCTAGCGCTAAAGCAACTGTGTAAAAACGCAGTTCCTGAGGCAGATGTTTTAGGAGCGAGACATCCACACCTTGCTGTTTCATAAATATGATATCAGCGATTCCAGGCGCCGGAGGCACGGAGATATCAACTCCATGCTTTTTAAGGTAAGGAAGGTAATGGCCGTTCTCTCCTTCAAGGTTCATAGCACGCACCCGTACTTCATATCCGCGCTTTTTGAGTTCGCAAGCTAATACTGCTGCTTGCCGTTCCGCTCCGCCCGAGGACATATTGACTATAACCAAGCATACCGAAGGCTTCCCATTACGAGCCGAAGATGAAATAGATTTCACAGGAACGAAGTGCTTTTTATCAGGCCACCGGGTATCAAACGGAGAATCCATATCTATTCCGGAGATCATATACAGGCGCGTCTTATTTATGTATCGGCGCAATCGAGAGATAGCACTATTTAGGATGAACAATTTGAGACCATCTCTCCTAATACCACTGAAAACTTTCCTTGCAGGAGCTAATCCTGGAACTCTGTTCAACATCCCTAAAAACCGTACAAAAATCCGAAATAATCTTGGATTTTGCCTAAGCAGATCGCGTCTTTGTGCGTCCAGCCGGCCAATGGCCGATTCGGCATCCAGCAGCTGCTCTCGAGTCGCCTGAAGATCCTTTTCAAGCTTTAGATTTTCCGCCATGGCCATTTGGAGATCATTTTTAAGCGTGGGGATGGAGAATAACAATGACGGAATTTCGACGCGTTCATTCAAACTGCATACAAACGCTAACCCTGAATAAAAATCAGTTACGGCTATGCGGACCTGACGCAAACCATATTTTCTAAGAAAATCCTCCAGAGAAGCATGATTGAAACTGCGGACATGCTGCCACCGGTGAAATATGGAATCGCATACAGGACAAATGCATTCGTTGCTTTCGAGGTCTTCTTCCAGCGGAACGGTGCCGATGAGTTTGCCTTGTGGGCCTAAAAACCGTGTTAAAGTCTCCATATCGGAATCCAGCGTTTCCGGCAAAATATGTTCCAGCACCTCAAATGCAAGAACGCCATCAAATAAGGTTCCATCCGCTTCGCTGAAGACGCCGAGAAAATTGGGATGTTGCGCTAGAGGTTTAGCAAGAATCGATTCTCTGCGCCCGCGTGACGGCTCATAAACAGCCACGAAGTAGCCCTCTCCTAAAAGCGCTTCCGCTAAATCTCCATCCCCTGCGCCAAAATCCAGCAATCTTGCGGCAGAGCCTACATGCGTAGAAACAAACTTCACAAGGTCTTTGCCAACAAGCCTGCTAAAACTCAATTTAGCCAGAGAACTCTTCGAGAAAATATTCCAAAATCGCTCAGTAAGCTTCGGGGTCCAGACGACAGGAACAGGATGCAGGGAATCCTTAGGCACGTCTTTTTCGGCTTTTACAATAGTCTGGTTTTGTTTCATCTAAGTACGATCTTCTATTATCTATAACGATCTCTTTATAATAATACTCGTGGCCTGAATTATCTCAGCCGCACGAAAAAAGGAACTCATGTTCCAAATTTACGACGGAAGCATGCTGAAGTTGTGAATGCAAACTAATACAAAAAAACAAAGCATCATAATAAAAATCGTGAACCATATTATCCTCCAAGAGATCTCCTATCCCACCGCCAAGAAAATACTCTCCATTGGTGAGCCATAACGTCACATCCATGTGCCCCAGTAATATTGTCCCCGCGCTCATCCTTGGTAGAGATAAATTTAAAGAAGATCGGGTGTCAGCGCCAAACATTAAAACTCCTTTTGGATTTCGGATTACAAAACCAAAATTGTACGCATCCATATTCTCATAAAAAAGAATCGCTAAAGTGAACCGATACTTCTGTCCGGTCTCCAAACGTGTTACTCGCGTACCACGCATGTCATAAATAGTAATATCCAGGATCTCAGCCTTTTTTTGATGCCCACAGCGATATCCGGCTCCATGGATTTGCATCGGCAGACATTGCAGTCTGTCGACCGCCCAAGCACGCAATTGTTCGCGAGAGAGCCCGGTGGGAGCGATAACTGCTCCCGATTCCTGGATATCTTTAAATTCGCCTTTCATGCCGGGGCGGAAAGATTCCGGAATAGAAGACGCTTGCGGCAACATACCCTCTTTGGTCTTGTCGCCATCCCCAATATGGGTTTTTCCTCGCTTGCCGAAGAGCAGGTCAAAATAAACCATGGTGACTTTTTTGGGTGTATCTTCCAAAAATATGCGCCCTTGTTCTAACAAAATGGCCCGGTCACAAAAATGAGTGATCATATTGTCGCTATGAGAGACCATCAGAATAGCGCCCCCGCGATTGCGAAAATATTGGATCTTGGCGTAGCACTTTGCCTGGAACTTTGCATCGCCTACAGAAAGGGCTTCATCTACAATGAGAATTTCGGGGTCTATGGCAATGGCTGTAGAAAAAGTAAGACGCGCCTGCATCCCGGAGGAGTAAGTGCGAAACGGCTGATCGATGAAATCGTCAAGTTCACTAAACTCAATGATATACTCCATCTTCTCCTCGATCTCTTCCTGGCTCATGCCAAGACACAGCCCACCCATGCGGACATTGTCTCGCCCGGAATATTCAGGATGGAATCCAGTGCCTAGCTCTAGGATGGCAGCTACTCTGCCATCTACATCCGCTGAACCCGAAGTTCTGTCAAGCACCCCGCTGAGGATCTTAAGCAACGTGGATTTACCAGCGCCGTTCCGGCCCATAATACCTACAACTTCGCCTTTTCTGACCTCGAAGGAGATATCTTTTAGGGCCCAGAACTCCTGAAAACGTTTCCGTCCGGTGAATAGCTCCCAAGCGATATCTGACGGGTGCTGGTAGATCTTATACATCTTGGAAATATCTTTTGCGCGAATGGCCACTTCGCTTGTCATAAGACGCTCCCAAAAAATACTTTTAATTTGCGGAAGAGACGGTATCCCCCATAAAAACATAAACCCGACATCAGAAAGAATATGCCCCAGGAGAAAGGATGACGGAACGACCCGAAATACAACGCGTCCTGATAGCACCAAACCATGTGACTGAACGGGTTCAAATACAAGATGGGTTTAAGAAAAGATGGAACCATATCCGGAAGATAGAAGATCGGCATTGCGTAAATTGCAGCAACAAGAAAAACTTGTACAAATTCCTTCAAATCACGGAAATAGGCACCCACTGAAGAAAGAAGATACACCATGCCGATCATGGCGAGGATTTGTGTGAAGATGAGTACCGGCAAAAGCAAATAAGTCCAAGGAAGGGCGTGATAAACGGCCAAGACATAACCCGTAAGCAGGGCCAAGCTGATTCCTTGGGATATGGAAGAAGCAAGCACCGTCTTTACCGGCAAAATATCTATCGGAAAGACAACTTGTTTAACCAAATTCGAGTTCCCAACAATAACGCTGACCCCTTTGGACAAGCATGTTTGAAAGGTCATCCATGGAATCAACCCGCTAAGCATGTAAATCGGATAACTTCTTGGGTAATCAGCTATCCCGCCGAGTTTCATTTTGAAAATAAAGCTAAAAACCACTACATAGACCATCATCAGAATCAAAGGATGGCCTATAGCCCAAATACTCCCAATCACTTGTCCCGCATATTGTTCGCCAATTTCGCGCTTTACCATGGCCCATAACAATTGCCGTCTTTTTGTCAAGAGAAAGACAAGCTCATGTAATGCGGAAAAATGTGTTCGTAGATCAAAAAATAACATTGGGCTGACAATCCTTATTTTTATACCACTCTATGGTTTTCTTCAAACCGGTTTCAAATTTAGTTTTCGCTTTAAAACCAAATTCTTGTCCTGCCTTGGACGTATCAAGGCATCTTCGGGGCTGACCATCTGGCTTAGTCTTATCCCAAATAATTTTACCTTTAAAACCAGTAAGTTTAACAATAAGATTAACCAGATTTTTTATGGATATTTCAAAGCCGGCACCGATGTTGACCGGCTCAGATTTATTATATTTTTCAGTGGCTAAAATTATACCCTCGGCGGCATCTTCCACATAGAGAAATTCACGTGTGGCCTTGCCGGTGCCCCAGACGGTAATGGCGGGAATGGGACTGCTTCGTCGTTCCGTTTGCGGCAGAGCTCCTTGTAATGACGACTTTTGAGCATCAATACATTTCTTAATCAATGCAGGTATAACATGGGATGAGTTAGGATTAAAGTTATCGCCCGGGCCGTATAGATTGACCGGCAATAAGAATATGCTGTTAAAACCATATTGCTGGCGATAGGCTTGAGACTGCACTAAAAGCATTTTCTTGGCTAAACCATAAGGAGCGTTTGTCTCCTCGGGATAACCATTCCATAGATCTTCTTCTTTAAAAGGGACTGGAGTGAATTTAGGATAAGAACAGACGGTACCCAGTGCCACAAACTTCTCTATGCCGGCTTGCCGGCCGACTTCCATCATCTGAATACCCATCATAAGGTTATCATAAAAGAATTTACCTGGATTTTCGCGGTTAACGCCGATACCACCTACTTTAGCCGCTAGATGAATGACGATATCTGGTTTAGCATCGCTATAAAGCTGCTTAACCGCGTCCATATTAACTAAATCGTAGTCTTCAATACGTGGAATAAAAATATTCTGACATTCACGTTTTTCTAATTGAGAAACAAGGTATTTACCTAAGAAACCTGTTCCGCCAGTTATTGTTACTCTCTTATTATTCCAAAAGTCCATATCGATTTTAGGTTGAGGCCTGACCGAGGCCAAGGTTCTACTCTTTTATCCTTAAATTAATCTATCTTCCACCATTTATTATGAAATTTTTTCTGAAGAATCTTATCGCCTTCACCTACAGCTTTTAACCCAAAAGCCCTCATATCAGCATCGATCATTATCTTGATTAAATCATAAAAATTCACCTTGGGATGCCACTTGAATGCTTTTTTTACTTTCTCAGTATCAGCGATAATATTATTCACTTCAGTCGGCCGAAAATAACGCGGATCAATTTTTACATATTTTTTCCATTTCAGGCCAACATAATTAAAAGCTTCCTCTACTAATTCTTTTACTGAATGAGATTCTCCTGTGCCTATAACATAATCATCGGGTTTATGCTGCTGCAAGATTAACCACATCATCTCTGTGTACTCCGGCGCATAGCCCCAATCTCTTTTTGCCTCAAGGTTACCAAGATAAAGGCTATTCTGCTTACCTGCTAAAATATTTACTACTGCACGGGTGATTTTCCTGCTAACAAAAGTTTCACCTCTGCGAGGACTTTCGTGATTAAAAAGTATTCCGTTACAGGCAAATAAGCCGTAGCCGTCACGATAGTTTTTTACCATTGAATAAGAATAAACTTTGGCACAAGCGTAAGGACTTTGAGGCTGAAAAGGAGTCCTTTCAGATTGGGGTGCCTTGGCAATTCCGAACATTTCACTGGACGAAGCCTGGTAAAACCTAATCTTATGACCGCTACGGCGGATGGCTTCCAGAAGCCGAATGGTTCCTAAAGCTGTAATATTACCTGTATATTCGGGAATATCAAAACTCACACGCACGTGGCTTTGGGCGCCGAGATGGTATACCTCATCTGGTTTTATGTTATAGATTAAATTGTTTATCTGCTCGGCATCAGATAGGTCACCAAAGTGGAGGAATAATCTCGCCTTAGGGTCATGTGGATCTATATAAATATGATCAATTCTTTCAGTATTGAAAGTGCTGGCCCTGCGAATTATGCCATGCACTTCGTATCCCTTGGAGAGCAGATATTCGGCCAAGTAAGAACCATCCTGGCCCGTGATACCTGTAATGAGAGCTTTCTTCATAGCATTATGAGCCTTTCTGTGATTTTTCCCAATCGTCTTTCAGGGCCTTATACTCAGCTTCTTTCTTATTTAAAAAATACTGGATAAGATGCATCTTCTCCTCGAAACCTTTGACGGTTAGAAGATAGCTGATCTTTTTAATTCTTCCGGGATTGATAGAAAAGGATTCGCCCTTAATCAAACCTTTTGCAATTAGTTCTTTTAGAAGGTAGTTGGTCTTCCCTAAGGATATGCCTAATTTCTTAGAAACGGCACGCTGAGTAGCTGAGGGATTGGCTTCAATCTCTTTTATAACAGATAGGGCTTCTTCTTGGGCTTGTTCAATCATTGAACATATCATACTGGATTGGCGAGGAAAGTCAATTAAAATGGCTTTTTCAAGGCTATTTGAAAGAGCTTATTATGCTCTTTGTAATATAATCCAGCTTAGCGGTCTCAAGTTCGGAGTACATGGGAATTGCCAGCGTTTGCGGCGAGGCTAATTCGGATTCAGGCAGGCTGCCCTTCTTGTAGCCCAGGCCCTTATAACACTCCTGCATGTGGAGAGAAACGGGATAATAGGTTCTCGCCTCGACACCCGCATCATTAAGGAATTTGGCCAGTTTTTCAGGGCTTGGTCTAACGCGCAAAACATAAAGATGATATGTGTGGACGTTGTAGGGCGGCACATATGGCGTAATTATAGGTAAATTTTTCAGGTTCTCATCATAGTATTTGGCAACTTTTCGGCGGGCATCCAGCCACTTATTGAGATATCTGAGTTTTACCCTTAAAATAGCTGCCTGGATAGCGTCTAACCTTGAATTTGTGCCTACGGCGGAATGGATATACCTGACGGTACTGCCGTGGACACGAAGCATCCTGACCTTATCGGCAAGTTCTTTATTATTAGTAATTACCATACCGCCGTCCCCGAAACCACCGAGGTTCTTGCTCGGGAAGAAACTTAAGGCTCCGATATCGCCCATAGAGCCGGCTTGTCTATTTTTGTATATAGCGCCCAAAGCTTGAGCCGTATCTTCTATAACTTTCAGGTTATTCAATTTCGCGATCTCTAAGATCCTGTCCATATCGGCGCATTGACCGAATAGATGCACGGGTATAATAGCTTTTGTGCGTTTAGCGATCTTATCTTCTATCAATTCCGGATCGATGCAATACGTCTTAGGGTCAATGTCGACGAATACCGGTTTGGCGCCGACTATCGAAACGGATTCGGCTGTCGCAAAGAATGTAAATGGAGTGGTTATAACTTCATCGCCCGGGCCTATGCCGAGCGCTTTTAGCGCCAGGATAAGCGCGTCCGTGCCGGAAGCTACACCCGCGGCATACTTTGTGCCGCAATACGCGGCTACTTCACTCTCGAACGCCTCTACTTCCGGGCCTAGAATAAAATGCTGGCTTTCGACAACGCGTGCGATAGCGGCGTCGACCTCTGATTTGATGCTTTTATATTGCGTGGTTAGATCTAAGATCGGAATATGCATGCTACTCCTTTTTGATATTGCTTAACATCTAACCAGGTTAGTACTATTGATAGACTGAGTCTAACCTGGTTAGATGTTTCTGAAATAATTGATAGTCCTTGTGAGTCCTGTTTCTAAATCCACTTTTGGCTGCCATTTCAGAAGATCTTTGGCTTTCGCGATATTAGGGCGCCTTACTTTAGGATCATCCGTAGGTAGCGGCTTGAATATTATCTTACCTTTACTCCCGGTAAGTTTGATTATTAACTTAGCAAGCTGTAATAATGTCATTTCGTTCGGGTTGCCTATATTCACTGGATCATGCTCCTCTGACATCAATAACCTGTATATGCCTTCTATAAGATCTGAGACATAGCAGAAACTGCGGGTCTGGGATCCATTGCCGTAAACTGTAATAGACTTATTCTTCAATGCCTGGCCTATGAAATTTGGGATCGCCCTGCCATCCTCTTCCCTCATCCTCTCGCCGTAAGTATTGAATATTCGCACGATCCTCGTATCTATATTATGATAGCGGTGGTATGCCATCGTAATGGCCTCGGCGAAGCGCTTGCTCTCATCGTAAACTCCGCGTGGCCCGATCGGGTTGACATTGCCCCAGTAGCTTTCAGGTTGTGGATTGATTAGCGGATCGCCATATACTTCGCTTGTTGAGGCCAGTAGAAATCTTGCCTTCTTAGCCTTGGCGAGGCCGAGAGCATTATGAGTTCCCAGCGACCCTACCTTTAGAGTCTGTATAGGGAATTTAAGGTAATCTATCGGGCTGGCCGGAGAGGCGAAATGTAAAATATAATGGACAGGCTTTTTTATATCTATGTATTCGGAAACATTGTGTCTAATGAATGAGAAATCCCTGTCTTTCAGCAGATGCTTGATATTAGAAAGTTTACCGGTTATCAGATTATCTACGCAGATTACCTTATAGCCCTTGCATAGAAACAACTCGCAAAGATGTGATCCGATAAATCCGGCGCCGCCGGTTATAAGAACTGTCTTCTTCACCCCGCTCATTCTCCTATTAGTTATCCCGCCATAAAGAATGGGCGGGGTTCATTTGTTTTTGAACCAATCTATCGTTAATTTGAGGCCTTCCTCAAATCCGACTATTCTTTTTAACCCTAATATATTTTTCATCTTGCTGATATCGGCGCAAGTCTTTCTAACGTCGCCGGCTCTCTTTGGGCCATATTTAGGTTTCAGCTTAAGGCCCAGCACCTTATTCGCTTCTCTGATTATATCAAGTATGGAGGTCGTCGTACCGCAGGCAATATTGAATACCTCTCCTGATATTTTGGGAACTACGCAAGCCCTTAAATTTGCCTGCACTACATTGGCAACATAAGTAAAGTCTCTCGATTGTTTTCCGTCCCATTCCGCAATCGGCCTTTCGTTCTTCAACATCCTGGCAAGGATCGCTGGAATAGCGGCGGAGTACCTGCTCTCGGGATTCTGATGGGGGCCGAATACGTTAAAGTACCGTAACGAAACTGTTTCCAGGCCAAATGTCTTTGCAAAAGTTATACAATAATTCTCCGCGGCTAATTTGGAGACCCCATAGGGTGAGATCGGTACCGGACGGACCGTCTCCTTCTGGGGAAAAGCCTTAACATCCCCATAAGCGGCGCTTGAAGAGGCGTAGACCACTCTTCTGACCCTTTTCTCTTTGGATACCATGAGAAGATTTAGTGTCCCGAATACGTTAACATCGTTGGTGGCAAACGGATCCTCTACTGATTTGGCAACCGAGCGAAGCGCTGCCTGATGGATAACGAAGTCTACTCCTTCCATGGCTTTATACAAAGCTTCCTTATCTCTTATATCCCCTTCTACCAGCTCTATTCTTTTAAGGAACGGCTGTATATTTTCCCTTGAGCCGGTGGAGAAGTTATCGAGGACGCATACTTTCTCTCCATGCTTTACCAGTTCTTCGACTATATTTGATCCTATGAACCCGGCGCCGCCTGTAACTAAGTATCTCGCCATATCATATCCTCACTATGTTCGCTCTATCCTTGACATCCTTCAACGCGTTCCTGGTATCGATAACCAGTTTTGAGTTTTTCGCCATGAACTGATAATCAACATTTGAATGGTCCGTTACGACCACAACGCAATCGAAAGACTTAAGAGTCTCCTTGCTGAATTTTATACATTTCAGATCGATATCATCTATTTTAAAATATGGCAAATACGGATCGTAGTAGGAGATCTTCGCTTCGTGCTTATTCAATAACTCAATGATCTCAAATGCGGGCGACTCGCGCAGGTCCGGGACATCTCTTTTATAGGCTATGCCTGACAACAGGATCTTAGCCCCTTTCAACGCTTTCTTTGTCCTGTTAAGGCCGTCTATAACTTTCCCGATCACATAATGAGGCATCTGTCCGTTAACTTCCGACGCTAAATTTATGAAACGCGTCTCAAAACCCTGCGCCCGTGCTTTCCAGGATAGATACAACGGGTCTATAGGAATACAGTGCCCTCCCACTCCTGGACCGGGATAGAACGGCATAAAGCCATAAGGCTTGGTCCTGGCCGCGTCTATGATCTCCCATATGTTCATGCCCAGTTTGTCGCACATGAGAGTAAGCTCGTTTATCAGGCCCAGGTTAACGATCCTGAAAGTATTCTCCAATAGCTTCGTCATCTCCGCCGCCTTGCTGGAAGATACCGGCATCACTTTATCTATTATCTGTTTATACAGAAGTACCGTGATCTCCGTAGAAGATCGTGATATACCTCCGACCACCTTAGGGATATTGGTCACAAAATATTGAGTATTCCCCGGATCTATCCTCTCGGGTGAGAATGCCAGATAAAAGTCCTGTGACTCCTTAAGGCCGGTGGACTCCAGGATCGGAAGCACGACTTCTTCTGTAGTGCCCGGGTACGTTGTAGATTCCAGCACTACGACCTGGCCGCGCTTCATATGTTGCTTTATCATCTCGGTGGCTGAAATTATAAACGAAACATCCGGCTCCTTCGTCTTCAATAATGGCGTGGGAACGCATATAATAAAAGCATTCAGTTTCTTTATATGGCTAAGATCGGAGGAGAATACGATCGACCCGTCTTTTTGCAAGCTTATTATATCTGAGGGCTTCAGGTCAAGGATATAGGATTGCCCCTTCTTCAGCCTTGTGATGCGGTCTTTGTCCGTGTCTATGCCCCACACTTTGAAGCCTTTTTTAGCGAAGGCAATCGCAAGCGGTAGCCCTACATAACCGAGGCCGATCACCCCTATCTTTGCGTTCTTGTTTAAAATCTTCTCTTTTAGCTCATTGAACATAGTCTTTCAATGCCTCCTGCCAGTTCCGCATCCTGTGGCCCGTAAATTTAATGAACTTTGAATTATCCAATACCGACATCCTGGGGCGCTTAGCCGGCCTGTCGAGATCTTTCGAAGAGATCGGGATAACTCTTGTCCGGGACCCTGCTAATCTTAAGACTTCTTTGGCATAATCATACCATGAAACCGAGCCGGAGTTAGAGATGTGGTAAACTCCATATCCTATATTTTGATATTGCCTGCCTAGCGGCCCTCGGTTTCGCCGAGAGGCGAGCAAGGCCGCTGGCTTCGTCGTCCCGCCTTTGGCGGGACTCCTCGCAATGACAGAAACGAAAGCCCGGATCGCTTTCGCCAGATCTTTTGTATACGTCGGGGATCCTGTCTGGTCATCGACCACTCTCAAAACTTTCTCTTTCTTCGCGGCCTTTAATATTGTATCTACGAAATTCTTCCCGTGCCTGCCATAAAGCCAGCTGGTGCGCAATATGAAATATTTTTTTACTATTCTTCTGACCGCCGCTTCTCCTTTTAATTTCGAATCGGCGTATATGCTCAAAGGGTTTGCTCTGTCAGTTTCTTTATACGGATTCTTCTTCCTGCCATCGAAGACAAAATCGGTACTTATGTAGATCGATGCGGCGCCTATTGCTTTGCAGGCTAAGGCTACATTCTTTGTGCCTTCGCTATTTACCCTATAGGCTTTTTTGGGATCGAGCTCGCAGCCGTCAACGTCCGTCCACGCCGCGGCGTGAATAATCAGATCGGGATTCAGGGTCTTGATAATAGCTGATATATTCTGCTTTTTGGTTATATCAAGCTTATAGAATCCGCGGACGGCGAACGATGCCTCCGGCCCTTCGGGCCGATAGACCCGGAGGGAACGGCGGACAAGATCAGCGCCAAATACCTGATAATCATGGCATAGCTCCTGAGAAAGATCCGCTCCGAGCATTCCGCTTGAGCCTATTATCAATATTTTTTGCGGCATTTAATGAGTTTCGTCCACCAGGCCTTGTTCTCCCCGTACCAGCCTACTGTAGCCGCGAGGGCTTCTTTAAAATCATGCCGGGGATGCCACCCGAGAGCTTTCAGCTTTGTCATATCGAGCGAATACCTTTTATCGTGGCCGGGCCTGTCTTTAACGTATTCTATATATCTCTTGTCCTTATGGAGCATTTCAAGGATAGAGTAGGTTAACTCAAGATTTGTAATTTCGGCGGTGCCGCCGATATTGTATATCTCGCCTGCCTTTCCCTTGTGCATTATAAGATCGATGGCTTCGCAATTATCAATAACATATAGCCAATCCCGCACGTTCATACCGTCGGCGTACAGCGGGACCTTCTTATTTTGCAGCAAGTTTGTAATAAACAGAGGTATGACTTTTTCCGGATATTGAAAAGGCCCGAAATTGTTGGAGCTTCTTGTGATAATAACCGGCAGCTTGTAAGTAACGAAGTATGACCTTGCCAATAGATCGCTGCCGGCTTTTGTAGATGAGTATGGGCTGTTGGGAGATAGAGGGTCCGTCTCCTTAAATGAACCTTCCGTTATGCTGCCGTAAACTTCGTCGGTGGAGATCTGGATGAATAATTTAGTCCCGAGCCTCTTTGCCGCCTCAAGCAGGGTGTACGTCCCGAATATATTCGTTCTTACGAATTCCGCCGCGCCGTGTATGGACCTATCGACATGCGTCTCTGCGGCAAAAGATATTAAATAATCACAGCCCTTTGCGGACCTCTCCACGATCTTGGCGTCCGCGATATCGCCCTTGACGAATTTATAACGTTTATTCTTTGATAAATCTTTAAGATTGTCTAAATTGCCGCAATAGGTGAGTTTGTCGAGATTTACGATACTGTAATCGCCATATTTATTCAATATGTGGCGGATAAAATTGGAGCCGATGAACCCGGCCCCGCCCGTGACCAGTATTTTTTTCACCCCGCTTATTCTCCTATTCCTTATCCCGCCATGATGAATGGGCGGGGTTCATATCCGGCATTTCTTAGCTACTAATATATTTGCATTCAGGAGAGACTCAAATGTCCCTGAATCTGTCCACCAGCCATCGAGCATGCTGTATTCGAGTTCGCCGCGTTCCAGATAAGCGTTATTAACATCGGTGATCTCAAGCTCTCCTCTTCCCGAAGGCTTTAATGTTTTTATTATGTCAAAAACCTTGGAGTCATACATGTATATACCGGTTACCGCATATTCTGATCTCGGTTTTTTGGGTTTCTCTTCTATAGAAATTATCTTTTCCCCTTCGAGCTCCACTACACCAAAACGTTCGGGGTCTTCGACTTTTTTGAGCAATATCCTGGCGCCTTTAGGCTGTTTTTTGAATTCTTCTACCGGCTCTATTATATTCTTCTCTATTATATTATCTCCAAGAATAACAACAACCCTGTCATTGTCAGCGAAATGCTCGGCAAGCTTCAACGCATCCGCTATGCCGCCCTCTCCCTCCTGATATGTGTAGTTTATATGTTTCAGCCCGAAGTCCTTTCCATTGCCCAAAAGGCGCAGAAATTCTCCGGCATTATTTCCTCCCGTAACTATCAATATGTCCTTTATGCCGGCATCGACCAGAGTTTGAATGGGGTAGTATATCATAGGCTTATTGTATACCGGCAGCAGATGTTTGTTGGAGATCCGGGTCAAAGGGTAGAGACGCTTGCCAAGACCGCCCGCTAAAATAACGCCTTTTAGTCCCATATATCATCTTCTCCAGTCATAATTGATCTCGTTATCATAGGGATCGATACGATACTCATCCGGTCTCTTGCGATCATAAGGCAGTGTTACCGTATTAATAACGATAGCCTCACAGTCACCGATGCATTTGAAACCGTGGTATACCATCTTCGGTATGGTCACGAGTATAGGATCGTCCGGACCCATAATAAAATCATTGATCTCTCCGCGCGTTGGAGAACTCTTCCTGGCGTCGTAAAGCGCAAGCCGCATCTTACCTTGCACGCAAGTAAAATTATCTTCCTGTTTCGCGTGCCAATGCCACGCTTTTACCACGCCTGGATATGCTGTAGTCATATAGACCTGGCCGAATTTTTTAAAAACTTTGTCATCTGAACGCAATATCTCCATGAGCCGGCCACGGTCATCCGGAATTATCTTCAGCTTCTTTATTTTTACGTCTTTTATCATAGCTTTGACCTGATAGGGGGCAGGTTAAAACCTGCCCTACACTGACAACTAAGAACTAACAACTGCTCTATCCTCGGCCTATTCCCACGTATTTAAATCCCAGCTTCTTCATCTCTTTAGGATCGTATATATTTCTTCCATCGACTATTATAGGCTGTTTCATCAGCTTCTTTATCTTCTTGAGATCGAGCTTCTTGAATTCATTCCATTCCGTCACTATGAGAAGGCAATCGCTATCCTTAGCAGCCTGGTAAGCGTCATTGCAGAATGTCACGCCTTTACCAAGCGCATTTTTTGCCTTACCCATAGCTACCGGATCGAATACTTTTACATGAACACCTTCATTCTTAAGCATCTTGATGATCTCCAATGATGGCGCTTCTCTAAGGTCGTCCGTTCCGGGCTTAAAAGATAGCCCCAGCACCCCTACCGTCTTCTCAGAAAGGTTCCACAGAAGCGCTTCTATCTTCTTTATAACGGACCTCTTCTGATGATCATTAACTTTTTGCACCTCTCTCAATATCCCGAAATCGTAGCCTGTCTTTTCAGCTATGTATACAAAAGCTGCCAGGTCCTTTGGGAAACATGAGCCTCCGAAGCCTATGCCGGCATTCAGGAAGTCCTTGGATATTCTCTTATCGAGGCCCATTCCTCTGGCGACATCAACAACGTCAGCGCCGGTCTTTTCGCATATATTGGCTATCGAGTTTATGAACGATATCTTCGTGGCAAGGAATGAATTTGAGGCGTGTTTTATTATTTCGGCGGATTTAATATCCGTAATGACTATCGGAGCCTTTAAGGGCTTATAAATTTCAGTAAGGATATCGGCCGCTTTTTTGCTTTTTACCCCGACAACAACCCTGTCCGGATTCATGAAATCCTCTATAGCGGAACCTTCTTTCAGGAATTCCGGGTTTGACGCTACATCAAATTTGATCTTATGTTTATTGTATACGCTTATGGTATGCTCGACCCATTCGCCGGTATTTACCGGGACTGTAGATTTTTCTACGATCAATCTGTAGGACGGCATAGAGAGAGCGATCTCTTTAGAGACAGCCTCGACATATGTTAGGTCGGCGTCGCCATTATCCTTGGCAGGTGTAGGCACACAGACAAAGACGATCTCGGACTTCTTCACTCCATCCTGTAAACGGTCAGTAAAGGAGAGCCTGCCCTCTTTGGCATTGCGCTTGATGAGTTCTTCCAACCCAGGCTCATGTATAGGGATCTTTCCTTTTTTTAACGCGGCTATCTTGCTTTTGTCATTATCAACGCAGATAACATTATTGCCAAGGTCGGCAAAACAAGAACCGGTAACGAGGCCTACATATCCTGAGCCGATTACACATATATTCATAATAATATCCTTGTGGTATGAGAACGATATTATATCATTGACTGGGTGGGAGGTCTACTCAAAAATAAGGCTAATGCGCTAAGTTGACGGACTGGCGTTCCATAAATCCAGACTCGCCGGGCTGTCCTGCCCTGGTCCTGGAGTATGACCTGCTTATTCCAAGAGGCTGCTCCGGGAATGCCTTGAGACGCAGAGCAAACCAGAAGATCTGATCGGTCATAGTCGCATTGTTCTGATATGGTCTTAAATCGAATATAAATTCCAGGATCCAGCAGTGAAGATCCCTGTATATTGTGTATTCCTGCTCGTCAATATAGCCCTTATTAAGGTTAGCTCGATAGTAGATGCGCGCCTTCCATAATTCATTGATCCTGTAGATAAGATCGGTAGTCAGGTAATTGACGATATCCCCGTTTGTGGTAGGATCCGCCGCGATAGACGGATCGAAAGAACGTTCATACCTGTAACCGAAAGCGAGCGACCTTTCGGGATCCTTGCCTCCCACGAAATCTACACTCGCCGATTCCGGCAATCCTTCTTTCGTATTTATCTTCATCTTGGCAAGCGAATAGATCCATGGGTAGGGGGTCAGTTCCAATTGCATATCGACAGAAGCGAACTTCCGGGTCTTATAATCGGAATCCTGAAAAGTAGGAAAGACATCCTGCTTAAGTTTGAATTGATAGTCGGTGCTTATGATAAAATCCACGATGTCCACCGACTCCATCTTGTCGCCGATGAGCCTCTTCGTCTGCAGTTTATTTTCTACAGATAATATCACCCCATTCTGTTCGGCGATCGAATCTATTTCGTCGAATTGCATCAACGTATCTCTGCTGACGGTCGGTTGATGAGTATAGTAGAAATTTACGATCGGGGTAACTACGTGCCTCAATTTGTTTATATTAAGGCCCAGCGCATTCGTATTAACATCGTAAACTTTATAGAATTTCATTGAGTTATCCACTCCCGCGCTGAAAGCTCCTCTTATTATATTTGTCCGTCCGAGCGCGTTTCTGGAATAGAAAGTCTGGCGCACGGCGGCATATGGCGTAGTGCTCAGGGCCTTGAATAATTTTACCGGATAATTGAGCCTGTGATAGTTATCTAGCCTTATAACATCCTGGTCTTTCTGCATAGGGCCTATGGATGAGTTATCGCGGAATGTTTTATCCAAATATACAAAATCGCTATGCATATTGTAGTAGAGCGGAGAACTCTTGCCGTTATATTTGATGTTGTATTGCGGTATATCTATGCTGTATTCGGGCAGACGCTGCACCACGTCGTAATATTTATCCATCCTGACCCTGGCCAAAAATGTAGTGGTGTAATCTTCTTTTGTAGTGACGAAAGAAAGATAATTATCCGGCTGCTGCTGCTCCTCCCATTCCCTTTCGAAATAATATTTCATGAAATTATCATCTTTGACTTTATTCAGTTCAAGCGTGAAGAGCGTATCATCATTCACCTGCCATCTATGCCTGGCCTGCAGCCTGTATTTACCCTCATTTCTGCCCAGAGGTTTATAGGAAAGATATTTGTTATCTTCATCGACATAATAGAATCTTATAGCGCCCTCTCCAAGGCCCGGTAAATTGTAATTATCATCGACTCCGCCCGCCAGTCCGTTCTTGGTCCTGTAATCAGCCCTGAAGCGCCCTTTGAATATCTCGCTGTAGTCAAACTTCATTGAATTGAGCGCGTAGTAGCCCCAGTTGGAGTCATGGCCCGCCATAGTTGTTATGCCGCTCGATCTCTCTTTGATCGGCTGTACCCAGTAAGGAAGGTACATGATCGGAACATCGCCTACGAAGAAAAGTATATGCTTGGCAATGACCTTATCACCCGTATATATTTTGACCTGCTTGGCCTGTACCCTGTAATGCGGCTTCTCAAGATCGCATGTCGTAATATATCCATGCTCTATGTTCGTCTGATTTTCGCTTACCTTCTGGACATCTTTGGATTTGCCGTAGAAAGGAACATAATTAACATAGGCATCGATAGCCCTGCCGGTCCTTTTGTCAAAATTGTAATTTATTCTATCGCCGGTAATATATGTGTCTTTCTGCGTGATCTTGACATCGCCTTCGGCGATGGCTTCGCGGGTATCAAGATAAACCGTGACCTGCTTACAGGTAAGCCTGACATCTTCGTAGTCAATGGAGATATTGCCTGTGCCGATGACCTTTTTCTCTTCATGGAGATACTCGACCTTGTCGCCGTTGACGACTATCGGCGCCTTCGGCTTCATCTCTTCGGCAAAAGCCATCGTAGACAATAAGATTATCGCACTGATAGCTGATAGCTGATAGCTGATAGCTAACTTACTTTTTCGCGTCATTCTTTCTTTCCAATTCGTATAAGACAAGCGTCGCGGTGCCAATCAAACCCGCATCATAACCTAACTTCGCCTTGACAACTTTCACAGTATTTGCGGGCAACCTCATAGCCCTCTCTTTGATGGTCTTCCTGATCGGGTCGAACAATATCCTGCCGGCCTCGGCAATCCCGCCGCCGATAACTATTCTTTCAATGTTCAATAAATTTACGACCCCGGCAAGGCCAACGCCTATCTTTTCGCCGACATCCGTCCAAATCTTTTTAGAGAACCTGTCATTCTTGCGGGCGGCCTCACTTATTATCTCGGGGGTGATCTTTGAAAGGTCGCCCTTAACAAGCTTCGTTATGAGAGTCTTTGCGCCCTTCCTGATACTATGGGCCGCTTCCTTTACTATGTAGCTGTTCCCGGCATAGGCTTCTACGCAAGCCCTTGAACCGCATCTGCATTTCGGGCCATCTATATTTATAGGGATATGCCCGAACTCGCCTGCCGCATAGCTTGAACCTCTGTATAGCTTGCCATCCAGTATAAGCCCTCCGCCGACTCCGGTACCGAGCGTAACGCAGAGCATATTGACAGCGCCTACTCCTGCCCCAAAATATGATTCTCCCAGCGCCATTACATTCGCATCATTATCGACAAATACAGGGATACCCAATCTCTTCTTCAGTATACTGCCTAAGGGTACTTCGCGCCAGTCCGGAATGTTGGTAAGATAATGTACCGTGCCAGTTCTGATATCGACCGCTCCGGGCGCTCCTATACCGATGCCAATAATATCTTTTTTATTAATGCCCTGACCTGAGACGAGGCCCTCGATCTGGCTTACTATGGCGTCTATGAGAGCGCTCTTACCCTTAAACTTGAGTGTCGAAAAAGTTCTCTTAACTGTTAAGCGGGCCTCTCTGTCGACTAAAGCTAATTTTATATTTGTGCCGCCTATATCCACGCCCGCCAGATATCGCATAAATTTAATTCAGTATTATACTATTTATTCCCTGTACTCACAAACAATATTTTTACCGGAGCTCTTCGCCGCGTAAAGCGCTTTATCCGCCTTCTCTATCAGGTCGGGCGCTTCCCCTGAATCATCGGGATAGACGGCCAAACCGATACTGACAGTGATCTTAAGCTTCTCATCGTAGGCTTTGAATATATTCTCTTCCACTCTTTTTCGTATCCTATTTGCTACAAGCATGGCCCCGGCCCTGTCTGTCTCCGGCAGTATAAGGGAAAATTCCTCCCCGCCGTACCGGGCAACAAGATCTATTTCTCTGGTGCTGCCCTTCGCGATATGAGCCGTATCCTTCAGCACCACGTCTCCCACAAGATGGCCGTATGTATCGTTGCACTTCTTAAAATCATCTATATCTATCATAAGGAATGAGAATTTTAGACCATGGCGCTTGGACCTCTGCAGTTCCTCATCGAATCTTTCAAAGAAATACCGGCGGGTATATAGGCCCGTCAGGCCGTCGGTTATCGCCAGCTCTTCGACCGTCTCGTAAAGGAGCACCTTCTTTATCTCTAGAGCGAACTGCATGGCGACTATCAGGAACTTGTCGAAGTCCGCTTTTGACAGATTGTCGATGGTCAATATGCCGAAGAATTTGTTTTCGCTCAATAAAGGTATCGCGGCAAAAGTCGATCCGTCATCTCTTTGTATATAAATTTCCTTCCTCTCTTTCGAGAGGGCCTTGATTGTATCTTCATAATCGCACTCTTCATCTTCTTCCTTATCCCGGTCCTCTTTAAAGACCTTATATACCTTGTCCGCCCTCGCCATACCCTCTTCCTCTTTCAGAATTATCAGGGAGCTCTTCCTGAATATAAAATTATCCTTGAGGAAAGCGCTTAAAGCTTTGAATATCTCATTGAAGGTGAGCTCCCGCGACATCGACCTTGTGATCTCATAAAGGCTCACTATAATCGCCTCTTTGTTCCTTAATTCGGATATGTAATCGTCCGCGCCCTTGATCTCATTGGCCAATCTTTTCTTTTCGCTGTCGGCCTTTTCGATCTGAGAATCGAGGGCGGTCTTGAGACCCGCGATCTGCGTCCTGTATTCTGCTATTCCCGCCGCCGCGCTTCCTGCCAGAAATATGGAGACGGCAAAAAAGAACCCGCCGGGGGGCATTATATGGAATAACGCTATCAGCGATATGCCGTAGGCCAGCAGGCAGGCCATCACTCGGCGCATGTCTTATTTCTCCCCTCGGATTTGGCCTTATATAGACGCTCATCGGCGGCCTTCACAAGTTCTTCCTCATGAATACCGTCTTTCGGATAGGTCGATACGCCTATGGAGACCGTGATATTATGTATCTCTCTGCGCACAGTGATGGGCTGGGCCTCTATCTTCTTCCTTATGGACTCCGCGAAGAGTACAGCCTTCTTCTTGTCCGCGCCGGCGAGCAGTATCGCCATCTCCTCGCCGCCATATCTGGCTGCCATATCTCCCACGCGCAGCATCCCGTTGATCATCGAGGCTATTTTTTTAAGCACTATATCTCCGGTCGCATGGCCATATCTGTCGTTATACCATTTGAATTTATCTATATCGAGCATCAATAGCGATAGTTCGCCGCTTTTACGTTCCGCGCGTCGCACCTCTTCCTGGAAGCGTTTCATAAAATGCCTGCGGACGAATAACCCGGTGAGCGAATCGCGTATCGCAAGTTCCTGAATCCAGGAATAGAGAAGCGCGTTCTGTATCGCTACGGCGCCCAAATTACCTATGATGTCAAGCAACCTCAGGTCATCCTGTGTAAAAGCCTTCTCAGCGTTATCGTCCATCCTTAATACGCCTATTACTTTATTTCCGCTCAACAGAGGGGTGGCAATGAGCGACTTAAAAATAGCCTTTGGATCTTCGGCATCTTTACCGGAGAACCGGAAATCATTGGCGGCATCATCGACTATAAGAGGTATGCCGTGCTTTACTACCCACCGGTCGAAGATATCGCCCTTCTTGCCCTTTACTTTTACCGTGCCGTGAGATGCCGAAAGCATGAGCTCCTGTTTATCTATATCCAGAAGAAATAGAAGCACGCGGGCCTGTCTCTTGACGGTGCCTGCCGTCCTCTCTATTATTAGCCTTGCTATATCTTCCAGTAAAAGTGTGGTGGTAAAGACTTCCGTAACATCTTTCAGGACGAGGTAGCGCAGGAGTTTCTCATCGAGATACTTGATCTCGGCCTTCTGCTTATTATGGGTATCTGAAAGTATATTGATATCTTCTTCCAGTTTTTCTGAGGCGAGGCCAAAAGAGCTCTCCAATGTCCTGGTGGATG